>ERZ772979.243-NODE-243-length-43520-cov-18.593075_pt1 | contig 43520 bp, 39 predicted proteins | sample MGYA00511130_ERZ772979 | MGnify/ENA primary metagenome ERZ772979 (study PRJEB29015, sample SAMEA2738103) | human oral metagenome | biome: human oral; feature: human-associated habitat; material: saliva | place: China | collected 2186 ...
AATGCCGCATTGGTGAGCTGTCCGGCGGGCAAGCCCAGCGCGTGGCTATCGCCCGTTCCCAGGTGACCGGCGCACCCATCACCTTCGCCGACGAACCCACCGGGGCGCTTGATACTGCCACCGCGCAGGAGGTCATGAACCTGCTGCTGGTCCTGATCCCGCAGCAGGGCAAAACCCTGGTGATCGTCACCCACGACCCGAATATTGCGGCGCAGTGTTCCCGCACGATCCACCTGCTTGACGGGCAGATCGTGCACGACAGCCAGCACCCCGCCCAGCCCCGGCAGGAAGGTACACACTAATGCAGACCTTCACGATGCTCGCCCGCCGCACCCTACCCACCACGCAGGCAGTCATGCCGGTGCTCGCCTTTGCGGCATCCGCGGCGTTGACCCTGCTGGTAGCGGGCGGTATTCAAGCGTTTCACCTGTGGCTGGGCGACCCGAGCCTGCCCGGCCGTGGGGCGCAGAGCCGCCCGAGCAACTACTTACAGTCGGCGTATATTCTGCTCGCGTGGGCCAGCGGGTTCCTGCTGCTCACCCCGCTGTTCACGCTCGGGGCCTCCGCGGCACGGCTGAGCGCACGCCGCCGCGATGACCGCCTGGCGACCCTGCGGCTGCTGGGCGCGTCCACGGGGCGTATTACGCTCTACACTGTGGCTGAGGCGCTGATTTATGCGACCGTCGGGTTCTTCATCGGTTTTGTGCTCTATCTGGTGCTGACTATTCCGTTTGGGATGCTGCATTTTCTGGACACCCCGCTGGGGGCGCATAATATGATCCTGCCGGCGCATCTGGTGTTTGCCTGCTATGTGGGGTGCCTGGTGATTGCGGCGTTGAGTTCGCTGTTTGGTCTCTCAAAGGTGACTATTAGCCCGCTGGGGGTCCGCACCCGCGCTAATGCACCGAAAGCGGGTATTGTGTTCCTCATCGCTGGCCTGGCGGTTTTGGTCTTAGGCTTCATCGGGGCGCAGCTGGTGTTGGAGATCCTACGCGCAAGTGTGAGCGATGGGACTTTTGGGACAGCCATGTCTGTGATGTTTGTACTGCTGATTCTGACCCTCATTGTGGTGTTCCCGCTGGTGCTGGGCATGATTGCGGTGGACCTGCTCGGCGGCTTTACCGTGTGGCTGTACGCGACGATTCGGGTGCGTATCGCCCGCACCCCCGCAGCTTTGTTGGCATGGCGGGCGGTTCTGGAGTCGCCGCGCGCCGCCTGGCGGCAGGTCTCCGGGGTGGCCATGACCACGTTCATTGCGGCCCTGATAGGCCCCGTGCTGGGGCAGCTGTTTCGTGAATCCACGTCGCAGGCTAGGAGGAACGTGCAGGATGATACACTGCTGAACGATATGTGGCAGGGCCTGTTCCTGCTCATGTTCCTCTCCTATCTGCTGGTGGCACTCTCGGCGCTGCTGAACCAGTCCGCCGCTATCTATGAGCGCGGATCGCTGTACTCCTCCCTGCGAATGATGGGCACCGAAGCAGCAGTACTCAAACGGTCGAGGCGCATTGTGGTTTTTGGCCCGCTGCTGTTAGTGAGTACGCTCTCAGGGCTGTTGGCGTTGGTACTGTTCGGTCTCATTGCTCGGTCGGGCGTGGAACCACGGTTTCTGCTCCAGTCACTGGGCATGATCGTGGTTGCTATTGTGCTGGGTATGGGTCTGGTGTTCGCATCGCTGGCAGCCACCGGGCCCGTCATGGAGCGGGTGAGCCGTAAACCAGTCTCGGCGGTATAAAGTCCTCTTTCCTTAACCGCGAGAAGCGGGTTTTTAGCCCAGAACCCGCTTCTCGCGGAATAATGCGGAACAACGCAGGGTATCCGTAAACGCACTATAACGGTTCATGTAATGCGGTTTCCTCTGAAGAGGCTGGGGGAGCGTCTGCGCTGTGGCAGAGTCCATGAAGTGCTGAGCGCGGTCAAGGGGTTTATCGGGCGGATGCGGCTCTCGTGAAAGAGCGCCTCGTCGTGGAGGCCGATGGGGCGCTCAAATATCAGAGCGGGCAGGATATTCCGGATGGGAAAACCCGTGAGGACGCCACCCTCCTGGAGGGCTGGGAATTTGTGAGATTCACGGGGAGGATGTGCTGCATCCGGGCCGTACGGAGCAGAAACTACGTACAACTACCTACAGTGTAAAGGTATTTGTTAACTTCACGAGAAGCGGGTTTTTGATTGAAAACCCGCTTCTCGCTGTCGGGGGGGGGGTCGCTACACCGCCGAGACCGGTTTGCGGCTGATCTGTTCCATGACGGGCCCGGTTGCCGCCAGTGCTGCGAATACCAGCCCCAGCCCCACCGCAATCGAACCAAATACCAGTGCTGCGGTGTACAGCAGCCCCGTTCCGGTGAGCGCCGAACCAAGCATCAGCACGAACAGAGGCAACGCCACCGCCGCAGACATGCAGCTCACCAGCAGCAGCGGCCCAAAAACCACAATGCGCCTTGAACGTTTCAAAACCGCAGCCTCGGTGCCCATCATTCGCAGGGAGGAGTACAGCGATCCGCGCTCATAGATAGCGGCGGACTGGTTCAGCAGCGCCGAGAGCGCCACCAGCAGGTAGGACAGGAACAGCACCAGCACCAGGCCCTGAAGCATATCCCCAATGAGATAGGATTCCGCCGAGCCTTCTTCCACACCCGATGCGGAATTGATCATGCCCAGAATCGGCCCCATGAACGCGGCAATGAAGGTGGTCATGGCAACCCCGGAGACCTGCCGCCAGGCGGTGCGCGGCGACTCCAAAATGGAGCGATATGCCAGCAGAGTTGCGGGGGTGCGGGCGGTGCGAACCCGAATGCGGGCGTACAGGCCCACCACGAACCCGCCGATCAGGTCTACGGCGAGCATCGTGAGCAGGATCGGCAGCCCAAACATGATGGCGATTACCAGTACCAGCACGAACCCGTTCGCCCCCATAGAATCGGCTGCGAGATTCATGATGACCTGGGACGCGACCGCCCCGATGAAGCCCACCACGAGGAGCACACAGCCCAGAATGAGGGCGCGTTTGCCCAAGGACGGCTTATCCGACCGGGTGCGTACCCCCAGCGGGCTAATGGTCACCTTCGAGAGCCCAAAGAGTGAGCTGGTTGCGGCAATGATCAGGCACACAAGCCCGCAGACCAGCACGATGGGCGGGGGCAGCAGCATATTTTCGGGGCCAAGCGGTATGTTCTGGAAGCGCAGCATCCCGAAGGGCAGCACCAGAATCAGGTACACGATAAACCCGAGCACGAACCCAACCGCAGCGTAGATCACGGAATCGAGCATGGTGTAGAGGGTAAGCTGCCGGGTGGATGCGCCCAGCAGCCGCAGGGTTGCCAGGCGGTCGTCGCGGCGGCGTGCGCTCAGCCGTGCCGCGGAGGCCCCGAGCGTGAACAGTGGGGTGAGCAGCAGGAACCCGCTGACCCAGGCGAGCATCAGGTACAGCGGCTGCAGCGTGTGCGCCGTGTTTTTGGTGCCGGAACCCGCCTCGACCGAGGTGGCCGTGCTGGCGTCCCCACCCAGCCACAGGTAGAAGGCGTGAATACCTCCGGCGATCAGCAGAAAGAGCGCTGCGGATGCGGCAAAGGCGAGCACCGGCAGGGTTGCCTGTGAGGTGGGTAGGGTGCGGCGTGCGAGAAGTTTGAAGGTCTGCATCGCTAGGGCCTTTCTAGGCGGTTTCAGTGCTGCCGGGTGCGGTGGCGTGTGCGGCGGGTTGGCCTGCGGGGCGTGCCTCTTCCACAATCTGCCCGTCGCGCAGGTGGATGATTCGTGAGCACCGCTGGGCCACCTGCGGGTCGTGGGTGACGATCACCAGGGTTTTGCCCTGCTGCGGGATGAGGGCCAGCAGCAGCGCCATGACTTCGTGGGCGGTGGTGGTGTCGAGTGCGCCGGTGGGTTCGTCGGCGAAGGTGATGGGTGCGCCGGTCACCTGGGAGCGGGCGATAGCCACGCGCTGGGCTTGCCCGCCGGACAGCTCACCAATGCGGCATTGGAGTTTGTCGCCGAGCCCGAGCTTGGTGAGCAGGTCAACGGCGGCTACTCGCGCCTGTGCGCGGCCGCCTCCGGCGAGCATGGCGGCGAGCGCCACGTTTTCTTCGGTGGTGAGTTCGGGGACAAGCAGCCCTTGCTGGAAGATGAACCCGAAGCTGCCAGCCCGTAGGGCGGTGCGCTGTTTTTCGGTGAGGGAGCTCAGATCCACCGTGTTTGGGCCTGCCCCGGGGTGTGGGGTGGTGATGTGCACGGACCCTGAATCCATGGTGATAATGCCTGCCAGTGCGTGCAGCAGGGTGGTTTTCCCGGATCCGGAGGGGCCCATAATGGCCACGGATTCGCCGGGGTAGATGTCGAGGGATACCCCGCGCAGTACGGTGTTGGGGCCGTAGGTTTTGGTGACTGAGCGTGCGGAGATAACGGGTGCTGCGGTGCCAGGTGCCGAGGTGGAGGCAGCTGGCACCGCAGCGGTGGGTACCGGCGCGTCCGGGACGGGGTGCGCCGGTACGGCCCCGGCCGCCGAGGTGGGGGCAGCCGGGGAAGCGTGTGGTGGTTCGGTGGGGGCTGGGGGTCCCGCGTGGGGTGCTTGTGGTGCTGGGGCATATTGTGGCCCCGGGCGGGCCGCTGGGGCATGCTGGGGCGCATTCGGCTGTGCGGTGTGCGCCGTGCTGTGGTGGGCCCCGTCATACGCGTATGTATCGGCGGGGGCTGTGCCGCGGGCGGCGGGGGCAAAGGGTGATGCGGTTAGGCCGTTGCTGGGGGTGTATTCGTTGTTCATAGTCCCAGTATTTCAGGGCGCAGGGGGTGTTTTTATGCCCCTGGGGGATGATATTTTCGCCTTCTGTACGGGGGTTTTCGGCGGCATCTCATCCTTAGGGTGGAGACGCCGGGGCGGGGTCCTCACCCTACGGTATGACGTGGGGAAGTACTGAGGCGTTGACGATGTGGGTTTAAGGCTTCTGGCTAGTGGTGTCTGCCTGCTGGGGCCGCGCAGGTAGGACAGGTACGCGGGGAAGCCAGCCTGTGAGAATCCCACAAATTCTCACTTAAACCAAAGCTTTAGAAGGAAATTCATGCATAATTGAGGGCATGACTATCACTCACGGCTCATTACAACATCCTAATTCTGACGGCGCGCAGATCGGCAGCGGCGCCTCTCACTCCGAAACCGTGCAGCCTCCGCAGAACCTGCAGGTTGCCCCCGACCGGGACAATAGCAGACAGGAGAACACCGCAGAGCACAGCGCTAAGACGCACCCTGCCGGGCGTATCCTCATGCTGCGGCATGGGCTGACTGACTGGAATATTGAGCACCGCTTCCAGGGCAATACCGATATTCCGCTGAACGATGCCGGGCGCGAGCAGGTGCGCGGCGCCCTGAATGAGTTCGCCGCCCTTGCCTCCGACGGTGTGCCGGTGGATGGGGTGGTGTCTTCCCCGCTGGTGCGCGCGGTTGAGAGTGGGAAGATCATTGCTGAGGGCTTGGGGGTGCCGTATTTGGGTGCCTATGAGGGCCTGCAGGAGCGCGGCTTCGGCGAGCTGGAGGGCCTGGTGGCCACCCCCGAGCTGGTGGCGGATGCCCGCAGCGGTGCGAACCCGACGGTTGAGCCGCGTGAGGAGTTTGTGGCGCGTGCCTTGACGGCGTTTAACCGTGTGCGTGCGGCGCATCCGGGGAAGAATATTGTGGTGGCCACGCACGGTATGCTGATTGCGGTGACCATGACTGTGCTTCTTGAGCATGAGCACCCTGAGGCGCTGACGGTGGACGGTATTTACCCGATCCCGCCGAACGCCTCAATTACGCAGCTTCCCACGGCGCTGCTGGATGCGGCGATTGACCGGCATGTGGTCACGCACAGCGAGGGCGATGTGGGCCCCGAGCCGCTGCCTGAGGGTCTTGCTGGCGGCACGCTCACGCTGATTCGGCACGGGCAGACCGACTGGAATAAGAACCGGCTGATGCAGGGCGTGAGCGATATTCCGTTGAATGAGACTGGGCGTCAGCAGGCGCATGAGACCGGGGCGAAGCTGCAGCAGATGGGGCTGAGCTACGACCGGGTGCTTTCTTCCCCGTTATCGCGTGCCCACGAAACCGCGCAGCGTGTGGGGGAGTTTTTTGGGCTCACGGTGAGCCAAACGTACCCCGAGCTGGTGGAGCGGGCGTATGGTGCTGCGGAGGGTAAGAACATTCCCGACTATGAATCTGATGCCCCCGACCGTTTTTACCCGGGGGTAGAGACGGAGCGTGACCTGTATGTGCGGGCGGTGCGTGCCCTGCGTGAGGTGGTGCGCCAGTACCCGGGGGAGCGGCTGATGGTGGTTTCACATGGCAGCCTGATTCGCCGTGCTATTTCGGCGGCGCAGGGGTATGAGCATACGCAGGAGGTACCAAACGCGCAACCGCTTGAGGTTGATATTGCGGGGCTGTTCGCCTGGGATTCGCGGGGGTATTTCGGTGACTAACAGGGATGCTTTTGGCGCCGTCACCTTCCGGGGCGCTGAACATCTCACCGATAGTCACACGTATTCGTCTGCTGTTTCCTATCCGCCGCGTTCTGCGCGTTATGCACGCCTGTGGCGGTGGGCTCTTATTGTTCTGTTTGTGGCCTACCTGTGTGTGGTGGGTTCTATTGTGTTTGCGCCCGTGCACGTTGATTCGGGTGAGGCCGGCGGTAGCCTGCGCGAGTTTTTGGAGCGCGGCCACGCCCAGGGGTGGCTGCCGGGGCTCATCACCTATGAGAGTGTTGAGCGGGCCGCGAATGTGGTGATGTTTTTCCCGTCCGGGGTGCTGCTGGGGCTGCTGCTGCCGCGCGGGGCGTACCCGTACATTATGGTGGGCGGGTACGTGGCGTCGTTGGGTATTGAGAGCATTCAGCATATGATGCCGAACCGTACAGCGGATGTGTCGGATGTGCTGATGAACGGTACCGGCACCCTGCTGGGGGTGCTTGCGGTGCGTGCCGGTGCCGCCGTGTGGGGTCGGCTGCGGCGGGGCACCACTGAACCTGAAAGGGGCCGTGGTTTCGGGTAGGCCGTAGCGGCGTATCGGGGTGGCTGCTGGCTGGTTCTTGGGTGTGGTTTCCTGACCGGGTGCACCGGGCGGTGTGCCGGTGGGAGCCACCCCTAATGTGGTTTTTCTAGCGAAATTTCGTCATATATGTGAGCCTTAGGGTGGGTTCTATTGACGTGCCCACAGAAACCCACATAAAATCAAGTACAGGGCTGTTGCAATGGGTTACAGCTTGAAACCATCCAGGAGCGCGTGACTGTTCTTGCCGGAATGGGCCGCCTCTGCCGCCTACCTTTACCGCCCCGACCGAAAGTGAAGAACATCTATGTTCGCTGAAGAACGCCGCGCTGAAATCGCGAAGCTTGTAGCGTCGGCTCGCCGCGTCAACGGCGCGGAACTCGCACGCCGCTACGACGTGACGATGGAGACCGTGCGCCGCGATCTGGCCGCCCTCGAAGAAGCAGGCAAACTCCGCCGTGTACACGGTGGTGCCGTAACGGTGGAGCAGTCCACCTCCCTTGAATCCTCTATCGCCTCGCGGCAGGGCATGAACACCCCCGAGAAGCGGCGTATCGCCACGAAAGCGTACAATATGCTCCGCGACTCCGAGGTGGGCTCTATTGTGTTGGACGCGGGCTCAACCATTGAGATTTTGGCGGATCAGATAGGGGCTGAGAACTTTAGCCTCAAAACCGGTAGTGACCGCATTATTATTACCCACGCCCTGCACATTGCGGTGAAACTCGCTGAGGCTGAGGGCATCACCATGGAGCTGGTAGGCGGTCAGCTACGCAAAATGACGTGGGCCGCCATCGGTGCGCGCGCCGCAAACTATTTCTCCACCGTGCGCCCCGACATCGCTTTTATCGGGGCTAACGGTATTGGCGCCGAGTTTGGTGTCTCAACCCCCGGCATGAACGAGGCGATTGTGAAGACCGCCATCTGCAAGTCGGCCCGCCGCGTGGTGCTGCTGTGCGATTCGGCGAAGTTCGGCAACGAGTCGCTGGTGCGGTTCGCCGATTTTGAGGATATTGACACGCTGATTACTGACCGTGCACCCGAGGGAGAGCTGGCTCAGGCGCTGGAGGTGGCCGGTGTGGAGGTGATTATCGCATGATTATTACCCTGACCGCTAACCCCAGTTTGGACCGCACTATTGAGCTTGGCGCGCCCTTGGCGCACGGGGCTGTGCAGCGCGCAACCGGCGCCGTACAGGACCCCGGCGGCAAGGGCGTGAATATTTCCCGCGCCCTGCACGTATCCCACGTTCCGACCCTTGCCGTTATCCCCGGTGAGGCCACCGACCCGGTGCTGACCGGACTGCGCGAGGTAGGTGTGGAGTACGCGAACCTGCCCACAGGCGAGCCAATCCGGTCAAATATTACTGTGGTAGACCCGGACGGTACCACCACCAAACTGAACGCCCCCGGAACCCATTTCACCGCCGAACTGCGCCAGGCGCTGGACCAGCTGGTGGTGGAACGTGCGTGCGCGGTGAACGACGGGCAGCAGGCGCACTGGGTGGTGCTGGCTGGCTCACTGCCGCCTGGGCTGGACGCCTCCTATTATGCCGAGCTGGTGGGTAAGCTGCGTTCGGCCGGGTTTACCGGTAATATCGCGGTTGATACTTCTGAGGCACCGCTTATCGCCACCGCGCGCGGGGAGCATAAACCCACCCTGATTAAGCCGAATTCTGAGGAGCTGGCGCAGCTGACGGGATCCGATAACTGGCGTGAGCTTGAGGCCAGCCCCGAACTGACCGCCCGCACCGCCCGGCACCTGGTGGATCAGGGTATCCGGTATGTGCTGGCCACCCTGGGCGGGGAAGGCGCGGTGCTTATTAGCGCTGAAGGTGCCTGGTGGGCTAAGCACGAACCCGTGACGGTGCGCAGCACGGTCGGTGCCGGTGACTGCTCCCTGGCGGGTTTTTTGATCGCTCACGAGCTCGGGGCCTCACCGCAGGATGCGCTGGTGCAGGCGGTTGCGCACGGTTCTGCAGCTGCTTCCCTTCCGGGCACACGCGTACCCGCCCTTGAGGCGACCACCCCGCAGAAGGTTACCGTGCAGACCTTGGCGGTCTAACAGCGCTCAATGCAGGTAAACCCACACGTCAGAATATTCCAATAACAGAATACGAAGAGTTTTCACCCTATATATCAAACAACACCCAGCCGGAGCGGACCCCACGCAACCCCCACCCCGGCACACAACACACATACCCCCAAGGAGGGTAGCAGACATGTCTGAACTCATCGCACCGGAGCTCGTCCTGCTGGATGAGAACCTCGGTGACTCACGTTTTGACGTCATTGAACGGTTAGCCCACACCATTGTGAAGGCCGAGCGCGCCAATGATTTCGACCAGCTGTACGCTGATGCGAAGGCACGTGAATCCAAGACCGACACCGGCATCCCCGGCGGTATCGCCATCCCGCACTGCCGCTCGGCGGCGGTCACCGTGCCTACCCTAGCCATGGCCCGCCCCAACCCGGCCGTGGACTTCGGGGCGAAAGACGGCCCGGCCGATTTGATCTTCTTCATCGCCGCACCCGACGGGGCAGACCAGGCGCACCTGAAGCTGCTCTCCACCCTGGCACGCTCGCTTATGAAGAAGTCATTCACTGCATCCCTGCGCGAGGCAAAAACCCCCGAAGAGATCGTGGAACTGGTCTCCGAGGCGCTCGGCGGCGGGAGCGCGAAAAAAGACGCAAAGAGCACCGCAGCGAAAGACTCTGCGGCCGCGCCGGCAGCCGGGGCCGCCAGCTCTCAGGGTAGCGCCTCCGCTGAAGGCAGCGACAAGAAGGCGGAGCCCGCCGAAGCAAAGGCAGCGGCACAGGCTGAACCCGCCGGTGAGGACACCGCACCGGCAGCCGCGAAAAAGAAAATCGTGGCCGTCACCGCCTGCCCCACCGGCATCGCCCACACCTACATGGCCGCCGACGCCCTCAAATACGCGGCAGAAGACCTCGGCTACGACTTCAAAGTCGAAACCCAGGGCTCCTCCGGTAATGAGACCCTCACCCAGGCCGATATTGATGAAGCCGACGCCGTGGTGTTTGCGGTCTCCGTGAACGTGCGCGACCGCAACCGTTTCGCCGGTAAGCCCTACGTGGAGTCCCCGGTTAAACGCGGTATTGATGAGCCCGAAGCCATGCTGAATGAGGCCCTGGCTGAGGCTGAGAACCCCAACGGTAAACGCGTGGCTGCGGCCACCTCCACCGCTGAGGACAGCTCCTCCGCCGTTGAAGGCTCGTGGGGTACGCGCATCTACAAGGCCGTGATGACCGGTGTGTCGTACATGATCCCGTTCGTTGCTGCGGGCGGTATTATTATGGCGCTGGGCTTCATGCTTGAGGCAGTCACCACACCAAACCTGGGGGACCTGAATGAGGCCGCCCGGAAGAGTATTCTTGAGAACTCCTCCCTCTTTAATCTCAACGGCACCCACTGGACCCTGTACCTGGGCGTGGTGCTGCACACTATTGGCGGTTTCGGTATTGAGCTGATGGTGCCCGCGCTCGCCGCCTACATTGCCTACGGTCTGGCGCAGCGGCCCGGTATCGCCCCGGGCTTCATCGCCGGTACCGTGGCGGTCACCGTGAAAGCTGGCTTCCTCGGCGGTATTGTCGGCGGTATCCTCGCCGGTGTGGTCGCCTACGGGCTGGGAACACTAAAACTGCCGCGCTGGCTCGGCTCCATGATGCCTGTGGTGATCACCCCGCTTGTCACCTCCCTCATAGCGGGTGCCGTCATGTATCTGCTGCTGGGCGCACCCCTGGCCTGGGTTATGTCTGCACTGCAGGGTTGGCTGACGTCAATGTCGGGCACTTCCTCCCTTGTTCTTGGTTTGATCCTGGGCGCTATGATGGCCTCCGACTTGGGTGGCCCCATTAATAAGGCGGCCTACCTATTCGCTACTACCGGCCTCTCAAACGGCGGTGCCGTGAACCAGGAAATCATGGCGGCCGTGATCATCTCCGGTATGGTTCCGCCGCTGGCCATGGCGCTGGCCACCACCCTGCGCCCCAAACTCTTCACCGAACCCGAACGGGAGAACGGCAAAGCCGCGTGGCTGCTGGGTGCGTCCTTCATCTCCGAGGGGGCTATCCCGTTCGCTTCGGCGGATCCGCTGCGCGTGATCTCTTCCTCCGTTGTGGGCGGTGCGCTCGCGGGTGCTATCTCCATGAGTGCGCACGTGGCCTCCCCGGCACCGCACGGCGGTATCTGGATTGTTCTGCTGAGCAATAACGTGCTGATGTTCTTGGTGGCGGTAGCTGCCGGAACCCTGCTTTCGGCACTGGTGTACCTGGTGCTGAAATCGATCGGCGCTACGTCAAAGGCCGAGAAGGTCGCGGCTTAAGACGTAGAACACGCTACACTTGAAGACAACTTCAACCTAAGGAAAATACCCTCATGACTACTTATAAGGGCGTTGGTGTTTACGCCGGACGCGTGATTGGGCCCGTCAAACAGATGCCCGAACCTATCCAGGAACCTAAAGACGGGCTGCGCCTGAGCGGCGAGACCATTGAGGCAGCATCCCAGCGCATTAAAGACGCCTCCCAGCGTGTGAAGGAAGACCTGCTTTCCCGCGCCGAGCACGCCGGGCGTGACGGTAAGGCCGTGCTGAAGTCCACCTCCCAGATGGCCACCGACCGTGCGCTTATTAAGAGCGCCATTAAACTGGTTGAGACCCAGGAGATGGCACCCGAACGCGCTATCTGGGAGGCCGCGACCTCCTTCGCTGACCAGATGGCTGCCCTTGGCGGGTACATGGCTGAGCGCGTGACTGATATCCACGATGTGCGCGCCCGTATTGTCGCCGACCTCACCGGCCAGCAGGCCCCCGGCATCCCCTTCTCGGATGAGCCGTTTGTGCTCGCCGCCATTGACCTGGCCCCGGCCGATACCGCAACCCTAGACCCCGAGAAAGTGATCGCCCTGATCACCTCCGACGGCGGCCCGCAGGCGCACACCGCGATTCTGGCACGCGGGCTGGGCCTTCCCGCGATTGTGGCGGCTAAGGGCGTGACCGAAATCCCCGACGGCACCGTCGTATACGTGGACTCGAACGAAGGCATAGTGGACACCGAACCGACCGATGCCGACCGTCAAGCCGCCGAGAAGTACGCCAACCGCAAACCTATCGCCGACTTCGACGGTAAAGGCGTGCTCGCCGACGGCACCCGGGTGGAGCTTTACGCAAACGTGGGCGACGGCAAATCCGCTGAGAAGGCTGCGAGCCTCAACGCCGAAGGTGTGGGCCTGCTGCGCACCGAATTTGGGTTCCTCGGTCATGACGCCGAGCCGAGCATTGAGACGCAGGCACAAACCTACAAGTCCGTTTTCGACGCATTCCCCGGTAAACATATTGTGGTCCGCACCCTGGACGCGGGCGCCGATAAGCCCCTGCCGTTCCTGAACGTGAAAGAGGAAGAGAACCCGGCGCTGGGTGTGCGCGGGTTCCGCACCGACTGGACCGTACCCGGGGTGCTCACCCGCCAGCTGGAGGCCATTAAGAAGGCGTACGACGAGTCAGACGCCGATATTTGGGTAATGGCCCCCATGATTTCAACCACCTCCGAGGCGCGTAACTTCGCGAAAATGCTCAAAGAGGTAGACCTGCCGGTGCACGGTGTGATGGTGGAAACCCCCGCCGCCGCCGTGAACGCTGAGGCAATCCTGGGCGAGGTTGATTTCGTGTCGATCGGCACGAACGACCTGACCCAGTACACCATGGCCGCCGACCGTCTGCTGGGCGATTTGGCGCACCTGAACAACCCGTGGCAGCCGGCGGTGCTGAAGATGATTAAGCTGACCGTCAAGGGCGCCAAGCGGGCCTCCATGAACGCGGGCAAGAAGAAGTACGTGAGCGTGTGCGGTGAGGCTGCCTCAGACCCGGCGCTGGCCGTGGTGCTGATCGGGTTGGGCGTGGACACCCTGTCGATGAACGCCGCCGCTATTCCGGCGGTCGCCGCGGTGCTGAAGTCTGTGACCTTGGAGCAGGCGCGGCACATCGCCAATAAGGCGTTGGAGCAGATCTCTTCGGCTGAGGCGAAGGCTGCAGCCCGTGAAGAGCTGCCGATCCTGGACGAGCTGGGCCTGTAGTAGCGCCCGCTGGTGTGCGGGACGCATCGGGGGTTGAGGCCGTGTTAGAGCCGCAGCCGCCGACGCGCCCCTGATGGGGTCATCATGAACCTAAGTAGTGGGCGGAAATTTACGGTAGAATCACCTAAATACGGGTATAAAACCACCCGTCTGCACTAGAATAGTAAGCAACGTAACTTATTCCATAAAGGAGAAAACTATGGCAGAGCGCGAAGCAACCATTGCCAGCCGTGTTGGTCTACACGCCCGTCCGGCAGCTATTTTCGCTGAGGCAGCAGGCGACCTCCCTGTCGAGGTTACTATCGCGGCCAAGGGTGAGCCCGCCGATGAGGCTATGGACGCAGCATCCATCCTGTCCTTGATGTCTTTGGGCGCTAAGCACGGTGACGTCGTTGTTCTGCGCGCCGAAGGTGAAGGCGCTGAAGAGGCTCTAGACACTCTGGTCAAGATCCTTGAGACCGACCACGACGCCGAGTAAACACGGACTATACGATAGCGTGTAGCCGTCTTATTCGACTCAGACGCCCCGCCGCCGGACATGTCACCGGCGGCGGGGCGTTTAATCACCCAGCTCACCGCCCCTGAGGGTATGCTGCACTCAGCAATTTTTACACTAAATTTTGCTGCGTTTTTTGTTTCACGCACAGGTGCTGCTTGCTAGACTAGGTACGCAGCCCAAACACTTCGGAGACACCTATGGCAGATGAGCGGAACCGTCCCACCGACGACGGTTCAGAACCCCACGATAATCCACACACCACACCGCGCCCCACAAGGTATGAGCCGCACGCGCACCCCATGCCAGCTGTGTCGCTGAACCAGGTGAACGACGCGCAATTACGGGACGCGCTTGCGCATTCTTCCCGCAGCTCCCGCAAAGCACTGTACGAGGTGGCGCAGGCGCACGGGGTTGAGACGAGCACCGAGCAGACGCAGCTGCTGCCGGTGGATGAGGCAGGCATGCCGACTGTCTCCATTGACGATGAGCTGGTACCCGAGCCGATGCCGGGCGAAACCACCCCCGAATCCTCTGAGGTGGCTGCGGCCTACCCGCCTTCACGCCCGGTTCCGATGACGGGCATGATCCCGCGCGTGCCGAATTCGCAAGCGGCCCAGCGGTTCGGTGGGGTGGACCCCGAGCCGCCGGAGGGGTACGCCTCCCCGAAATCGGAGCCGACCACCACCTTGCCAACGGTGCACCGCGGCGGGGGCGGGCGCTGGGGCGTGCGTACCCTGCGGTCGTTTGTGCGTCCGGGTGCCGAGGGCCCCGCCCTGCGCGGCAGCGCCCGTATCGCTCAGCGGCAGTTTGCGCTCAAGAGCCGCAAGGAAGAGCAAGCTGCGCGTGAGGCATTCCGCCGCGAGAAGGAGCACGCCCGGGACACCCTGAACTACACTCTGCGTCTTGCGGAGGCGATGTTCCATTACGGGGCGGATGCCATGGATGTGGATTCCGCTATTATTGCGGTTTCTTCGGCGTTCGGCCTGGACTCGGTTGAGGTTGATATTACCAACCAGTCGGTGACGATTAACTACACCTCTGACCCGGACACGTACATGGAGTCGCGCATTATGAAGCGCGTGGGCTTGGATGAGAGGTTCACCCACACCCTGGTGCGGGTGGTGCGTTCTTCCACGGAGAACTACGAGGCGCTGGCCTCCATTTACGAGCTGATTCACGAGATTACAGCCGGTGGCATCACCCTTGAGGTGGCGGATCTGCGGTTGAGTGAGATTACGCACCGCCCCAAACCGTACCCGCCAGCGGTGATCTGGTTGGCGAATATTTTTGGGGCTTCGACGCTTACGGTTGCTCTGGGCGGCGGCTGGGCGACTGCGGTGGCGGCGGGTATTATTTTCACGCCCGTGTACCTGCTGATTCAATGGCTGCGGAAGATTGGGATGCCCGCGTTCTTCCGGATGGCCGCCAGTGCGGGGCTTATGACGTTCCTGGCGATTCTGCTCGGTGGTGAGGGGTCGATGCTGCACCGGCCGGATACGCCGCTGTCGGCGCCGCTGGTGGTTGCGGCGGGTCTGATCATGTTCCTGCCGACATCCCGCCTGGTGTCTGCGGTGCAGGATGCGATTAATGGGTTCCCGATTACATCTGCGGGGCGGTTCGTGTCTACAGGTATGAGCTTCCTGGGGCTGGTGATTGGTATTGCCAGCGCGGTGAGCGCCTTAGCGGTTTTTGGCGGGCCCACTATCGATATTGAGCAGACGAAGTTCGTCCCGTCCGATACCGCCACGTTTGCCGTGTTTATGCTAGCGGCGACCGCGGCGTTTGCCGTGGCGGCGCACACGAAGGTGGCAAAAATCGGCTGGCTGCTGATGATTACCACGGCGGGCCTGATCACGTACTACGGGTACTGGGTGCTGACGGGGGAGAGTACAGGCCGGTCAAATACGGCGCTGGCTGCGTTTGTGATTGGTCTGTTCAGCACCTATATGGCGTATAGGCTGCACGCGCCGCAGGCGATCTTTTCGATTCCGGCACTGACGTTCCTGCTGCCGGGCCTGGAATTTTTCCGGGGCATGTATCTGCTCACGGTTGATACGAATGTGGTGTTCGGCCTCTCCAGCATGGTCACGGCGGTTTCGGTTGTGATTGCCATGGCAGCGGGCACGGCGGCGGGTAACTACCTGATGCAGTACCTGCTGCAGCGGTTCGCACCGACCACGGGGGAGACGGACTAGCCTAGCCCCCTAAAACAGTGTTGCCGTAGCCGGGCGGATGTAATTCCGTTCGGCTACGGCAACCGCCGTTTAAAACCCTATTTGACGTGCCAGTCTACCCCGGTGGCCCCCTGCTGTGCCAGCAGCTCGTTCACGCGTGAGAACGGGCGGGAGCCGAAGAACCCTTTGCTGGCTGAGAGCGGTGAGGGGTGCGCCGACTCCACGCACGGGTACGGTGTGAGCATGGGCGCGGTGCGGCGTGCATCGGCGCCCCACAGCAGCCCCACCAGCGGTTTGTCGCGGGCTACGAGGGCTTCAATGGCCTGCTGGGTCACCTGTTCCCAGCCTTTATTGCGGTGGGAGGCGGGTTTGCCTTCTCGCACGCTGAGCACCCTGTTCATGAGCATCACTCCTTCGTCAGCCCAGCTGGAGAGGTCGCCGTGTTCTGCGGGGGCGATTCCTAAATCGTCGTTGAGTTCCCGGTAGATGTTGTTCAGCGAGCGCGGCAGGGGGCGCACATCGCGGTGCACTGAGAATGACATGCCCATGGCGTGCCCGGGGGTGGGGTACGGGTCTTGTCCGAGGATGAGCACTTTGACTTCGCTCATGGGTCGGGCGAAGGCACGGAAAATGTCGTCCCCGGCGGGGAAGGTGCGGTGCCCTGCGGCGTGTTCGGTGCGCAAAAAATCGCCCATGGCGCGGATTTGCGGTTCGACCGGGGCGAGGGCTTGCGCCCATTCTTCGTGCATAATGGACGACAGCGGCGGATACTCGGACATGGATACCTCCCGTAGGTGCGGCGCACACAACATAAATTACGTACTCTAGAGTAGAGCACACCCGGTCTGTGAGAACACCCGCGAGGTCATGGTGAATAAGAAATTTGAGGAACTTAGCCCCTTGGAGCGGGCCATTATTGGTATTGAGAAGCGCCGCTGGAAGTACCAGGGGTCGAAGGAGAAAACCATTGGGGCGCTGGGCATCACACCTATTGCCTATTATCAGAAGCTCAACACGATGATTGATGACCCTCGCGTCATTGCGGCGGAGCCGATTCTGACTGCGCGCCTGCGGGAGCACCGCGACCAGCAGTAGCGTTATGGCGGCGTTGAGCACCGCGCCCAACGAGGGCCGCAGGGCGCCTGCGGTTCGGCAGATAAATTAGCCACAAAACGGTAGAGGATGCTGAATAACTCTTCCTGAAAACTTTACAATGGGTGTGTTATTGTTCAGACCCGTCCTTGGAGTCGGGCGAGAATCCCTGTAATCTGTATAGAACACCAAAGACGACCCACCCGAGAGATGCATGAGTAAGTATCCGCACGACGAATTCGATGATATCGACGAGAATACCGCCCGGCGCGGCATCTATCGCGGTACTATCGACGACCCCGCTAAGGACCCGCGAGGAGCTATTCCTCTTGTCACGGCCGGGGTTATTGCGTTGCTTTTGGGCGCGTCTATGTATGTGATGGCTCCCCGCTACAGTTCACCCAACTCTGCGGGCTCTAAAGCGTATGCGGGTAAGGCAGCCGCCAGCCCTTCCAGTAACGCCCCGAAAACTGATGGCGGGAATAAGAGCGGCAGCGCCCAGCCGTCACAGTCGTCGAGCCAGAGCTCCACCTCGGGGACTGTGGCCGTGTATAACGCGTCGGCCCCTTCGGGCAGCGCATCCCGTGCCGCCGCTAAGCTTAAGAGCTACACCATTAGTGAGACCGGCAACTGGCCCGGTAACCCGCCGCAGAGCAGCACCGTCTACTATAAGAGCGGCGCCCAGCAGCAGGCCCAGCAGGTTGCTAACGCTGTGGGTATTAGCAATGTTCAGGAAGGCACCGCCGAGGATCTGGGCAGTAACGACACAGTTGTGGTGCTTGCCAGCGACTTCCAGAGCTAGTTCATTCCTTCTTTCCCCTGTACATGATCCGGGCGTTAGTGCTGTGCCCGTGAGCATCTGTGTGGGCTGTGCCCTGTTTTCCTGCCGTGCCGCGCGTGTTCCTTGCGCTGTTGGCGATATGATGGCCCGCCACGGCCGAAAATGTTTGCCCCTGGGTGCGGTCGGTGCCAAAATTGATGTAGCATTCGGTGCACCCACGGTGCGCATGCGCCGTGAAGCGTTCTGCGGCGGCGCATCCGCTCGGGTGCACCGCACACTTTTGATATAGGGATTCCTACATTCATTTATCAGGAAATATAGGTCCAGGAGGGACATCGCCACATGGCAAAACTTATTGCTTTTGATGAAGAAGCTCGTCGCGGTCTAGAGCGCGGACTGAACACCCTAGCCGATGCCGTTAAGGTGACTCTTGGCCCCCGTGGCCGCAACGTCGTGCTTGAGAAGTCGTGGGGCGCACCCACGATCACCAACGACGGTGTTTCCATCGCCAAAGAGATCGAGCTTGAAGACCCCTATGAAAAGATTGGCGCCGAACTCGTCAAAGAGGTAGCCAAGAAGACCGACGATATCGCAGGTGACGGTACCACCACCGCAACCGTGCTGGCCCAGGCGCTCGTGCGTGAGGGCCTGCGCAACGTGGCTGCTGGTGCTGACCCGCTGAGCCTCAAGCGCGGCATTGAGAAGGCTGTTGAGGAGGTCACCAAGACCCTGCTCGACTCCGCGAAAGAAGTTGAGACTGAGGAAGAGATCGCAGCAACCGCATCCATCTCTGCAGGCGATCAGGAGATCGGTAAGCTGATCGCTCAGGCTATGGAGAAGGTCGGCAAGGAAGGCGTGATTACCGTTGAGGAATCCAACACCTTCGGCCTGAACCTGGAACTCACCGAGGGTATGCGCTTCGATAAGGGCTTCCTCTCCGGCTACTTCGTGACCGACCCCGAGCGTCAGGAAGCTGTGCTGGAAGACCCCTACATCCTGGTGGTCAACCAGAAGATCTCGAACGTGAAGGATCTGGTTCCCGTTCTTGAGAAGGTCATGCAGTCCGGCAAGCCGCTGCTGATTATCGCCGAGGATGTTGAGGGCGAGGCTCTGGCGCTGCTCGTGCTGAACAAGATGCGCGGCTCCATCAAGTCCGTTGCCGTGAAGGCACCCGGTTTCGGTGACCGTCGCAAGGCTATGATGGCTGATATTGCGATCCTCACCGGCGGCCAGGTTATTACCGAAGAGGTTGGCCTCGCGCTGGATACCGCAACCCTTGAGATGCTGGGTAAGGCACGCAAGGTTGTTGTCACCAAGGACGAAACCACCATTATTGAGGGCGCTGGCGACGCCGCCGCACTGGATGGCCGCGTGGCACAGATTCGCGCCGAGATCGCAAACTCCGATTCCGACTACGACCGCGAGAAGCTGCAGGAGCGCCTGGCAAAGCTCGCCGGTGGTGTGGCTGTGCTCAAGGCTGGCGCGGCAACCGAGGTTGAGTTGAAGGAACGCAAGCACCGCATTGAGGATGCTGTGCGCAACGCAAAGGCAGCCGTTGAAGAGGGTATCGTCCCCGGCGGTGGCGTGGCACTGATTCAGGCGGGCGCGAAGGTCTTCGACAAGCTCGACCTGAAGGGTGACGAGGCAACCGGCGCGAACATCGTGCGCGTGGCTATTGATGCGCCGCTGAAGCAGATCGCAACGAACGCTGGCCTTGAGCCCGGCGTGGTGGTCGATAAGGTTCGTTCCCTGCCCGAGGGCACCGGTCTGAACGCTGCAACCGGCGAGTACGAAGACCTCATGGCTGCGGGTATTAACGACCCCGTGAAGGTGACCCGTTCGGCTCTGCAGAACGCCGCATCGATTGCCGGTCTGTTCCTGACCACCGAGGCTGTGGTGGCGAACAAGCCTGAGCCCGCATCCGCTGCGGCACCGGCTGCTGACCCGATGGGCGGCATGATGTAACGTTTCCCGACTGAGGGAGTATGTTGAAGCTCTCCGGGGTGGGTTCCTGACCGGCACAATGCTGGGTACGGAACCCACCCCGGAGAGCTTTTGTCTATGCTCTTCAGAGCCGCGAGCAGGTGGTTTTTGGCCCGAGCAGGTAGGAAATCCTACCTTTTCGGCACAATACCACCTGCTCGCGCGTGCATGAGAGCGCTCGCAACGTGCGCCGTGATTCGTTCGGGATGGGCGAGCCGCGCGGTATGCTGGATTTATGATGTCTAACACCACCTCCAAATCTTCCGAAAACGCCCCCGATGCCCCCGCCCGTTCCGACCAAAACGCAAAGAGCATCGGCTCGCGAAATTCATTTCTGAGCATCGGGTCGGTGAACTCATTCTGCAGCATTGGCTCTGTAAATTCGGCGTTTTCAATCGGCTCGGCTTTCTCGTTCGGATCTATCGGCTCGGCCTTTTCTTCGCTGTCCATTGCCTCGTGCCTGAGCTACATGAGCGTGTTATCGGTTTTATCGGAAGCATCTGTGCTCTCGGCACGGTCGTACAGGTCGGTGCTTAAGGCGGGCCAGCAGAAGAAGGCAAAGAAACCGTAGCCTTCCCGCCCCGCCCGATCCAGCCCCAGTCCTGCCTGCAAAAAAAGAGCCTTTATGTGAATAAAGCGTAGTTTTTGCCGCTTTATTCACATAAAGGCTCTTTTTTCGATGGGGCAGGGGCGAAGGAGCACCCCTTGAAGGGGGCATGTCGGCAGTGCCACCCGGTGGGTTACCCGTGCCCGCGCATCCACAAGGTAGAATGGTGGGGCTATGGAATGCGCCTATTACCGTGAGAGTCTTTGCCGCTCCTGCACCAGCATTGAAACCCCGTACCCCGCCCAGCTCGCGGCGAAACAGGCCGATGCGCGCAGGCTTCTCGCAGTATCTCACACCTTCGCTGGAGTATTAGTAACGTAAATCACGCGTTATCCTTGAGTTGCCTTCCACTGCTGAGGAGGTAACCCTGCTAGTATGAGGGAAGCTAACCTACAGGGTTCTCTACTTATTTCTAAGATACCAACACTGGTAATGGGCTTGGCCTATATTTCTATCTGTAGTTCTATGTGTCTCGTCCGCGAGTAATCCTTGAATGTAAGTAAATATCAAATTTTGCATTTGAGTAGGTTCATTTAATTGAATAAATCACTCACACATTTAACATCAATTTATGAAAAAATATAACTCAATATCTTTGCGGGATGGGGTTTTACATAACCCTAATTCCCTGAATTTTATACGTCTATTATTGGCATTATTCGTTATTGTTGGTCATGCTTGGCCTTTAACACACAGTGGAAATAGTAACTTTGAAGTTCTATCCGTTGTGGCGGTGGATTTGTTCTTTGCTATCTCCGGATTTCTTATTATGGCAAGTACCCGGCATGGAAACTGGTATTCGTATCTGTGGCGCAGATTTTTAAGGATATTTCCTGGATACTGGGTTTCAATTCTTGTAGTCGTTTTTATATTTGCCCCTTTAAGCTTTCTGATTAATCCCGTGCAAGGACAGTGGAATGTAAAAGATGGAATATCGTACATTATACACAACTCAACCCTTATAAATCTTCAATATGGTTTAGGGGGTAGCCCCAATGGTGAGGCATGGAACGGATCCGCATGGACGCTATGGTATGAATGGACTGCGTATTTAGGAGTTCTTGTCTTAGCTTTCGTACCTGGTTTGAAGCGCTATCAGAGGCTCGTTGTAACTGTAGCGTTTGCTTTTAGTCTGACTTTGACTCCTGCCATGGAACTACTTGACGTTACCACCAACAGGTATTTACATTTCGGGCGGCTGGTGCCTAGTTTCCTTGCAGGGGCGTGTCTATATCAGTGGAGCGATAAAATTCGTGTGAACAAAATTCTAGTGATTTCTAGTGTAATTTTTACAGGGGTCCTATATTGGTGTTTTTCAGGTTATGCTAGAACCCTTTTTCAGCTAGTAGTAGCATATGCAGTACTAGGCATGGGGGTAATTTTAAAAACCTCGTTGTGCCGCAAAAATGATTTATCGTATGGGGTTTATATATACGCTTTTCCTGTGCAAATGATGCTAGTTCTTTTAGGTAGTAGCTCATTAGGAGTACTGCTAAATATATTATTATGCTCGGCTATTACCTTAGTGTTTGCTTATTTCTCATGGGTGTATGTAGAACGCCCTGCCATGGGTCTGAAAAGTCTTGTACCAGGGACTGTGAGTAAAAGCGTGAAAGCTGTAGGGGTATAGCATAAAACAGAAATTCTGTCCTAATTAATATAGGTTCATATTTCTTTGTTCATATACGGTGCTTGGTGGTATGTAGGAAATAGGAATTCCTGGGAAAACAGAGCACTGCTGTGGAACATGCCTATTTCGGCTGTTTACAGGGTAGAATGGTGGGGCTATGGAATGCGCCTATTACCGTGAGAGTCTTTGCCGCTCCTGCACCAGCATTGAAACCCCGTACCCCGCCCAGCTCGCGGCAAAACAGGCCGATGCGCGCAGGCTTCTGGCGGCGTACCCTCACCTGACCTGGCTGGAACCTGTCGCCAGCGACGAGGCGCATTTTCGGAATAAGGCGAAGCTGGTGGTGGGCGGTTCGGCGCAGAACCCGTCCCTGGGCATCGTGGATTACCGTTCGGGGCGCGCCACCGATTTAAGCGAATGCCCGCTCTATATTGAGCCGATTGAGCGCGCCATTCCGGTGCTGCACGAGCTTATACAGCGTGCCGATTTGACCCCGTACGACATTCCGGCACGGCGCGGTGAGCTCAAGAATATTCTGGTGACCGCATCCGAGACGGGCGAGCTGATGGTGCGGTTTGTGCTCCGCTCGAAGAAGCTGCTGGTGCCTATTCGCCGCCAGCTGGGGTGGCTGCAGGAGCGTCTGCCGAAGTTGGCGGTGCTGTCGGTGAATCTGCTGCGCGAACATGTGGCGCTGATCGAGGGCGATGAAGAGATTATTCTGACCGAGCGGCAAACCCTGCCGATGCGCGTGAACGGCATGAGCCTGCACCTGCGCCCGCAGAGTTTCTTTCAGACGAACACGCAGATTGCGCAGGCGATGTACGCGCAGGGCCGCGAGTGGGTGGGGCAGGTTCAGCCGCGCACGCTCTGGGATTTGTATTGCGGTGTGGGTGGTTTTGCCCTGCACGCGGCGCAGGTGATGCACGGCGAGGTCACCGGGATCGAGATCAGCGCGGAGGCGATTCGTAGTGCCCAGCGTACCGTTGCCGAGCAGGGGCTTAAGGGCGTGAAATTTGCGGCAGGGGACGCGACCGAGTTCGCCGTGAACGCCCGCAAAACCCCTGAGATGCTGGTGGTAAACCCGCCCAGGCGAGGTATTGGCGAGAGGCTGTGCGCCTGGGTTGAGGGTTCGGGGATTGAGCACGTAATTTATTCGAGCTGCAACGCGAAAACCCTTGCCGCTGACCTGGCGCGCATGCCTTCCTATAAGCCGATTGCCGCGCGTGTGCTCGATATGTTCCCGCACACGAACCACTATGAGGTTATGACGCTGCTGAGGCGCGGGTAGGCGGCGGGTTTCTCAACTCCGCTTCTCGCGGTAAATGATAACTTGTCACTTCGCGGTCACTAAATAATTCATGGAGATTGCCGGACGCTACTCATGAACCGCCGCATACTCTTCGTCAGTTACCGGCTTAAGCCATTTCACCTCGCCAGCATCCACCACACTATGCGAGAGCTACGAATCGGTGGCGGCACCGTGCTAATGCGTCACCCCTTCCTTATTTCATTGCTGTTCCTTACAACCACGCGGTAGTCGGAATTCTCACAGTAAGCCATCAAAAATACGTTGCAGTGTAAAAACTTTTACCTTGTACCTTATGTTGCTAAGGGGTAGTCGAGTAGTATACGAAAACTTATGCCACGATTTCCGACACCATGGCACATAATTAGGGTAGAGTGGAGATTGAGAAACATTTCAACTAGAGAAAGAGAACAAGGTAAGTAGACACAAACCTCAGGTGATCAGGACACGCTCCTGCTTGAGGGGATGATATGTGCTGGTGCGGCGGTTCGCTGGAACCGATAAGGGTCTCAATGTAGATGTAATGAATAAGGGGATACAAAAATGGTAAATCGCAGGTATACTTCGCATGAATTTAGTAGATTAATTGATGATCGAGAAATAAATCGGCAAATAGATGCTGGATATGATGTAGGGAGTATACGAGGCAAACAACATAATGTTATGGCTTTAGTGGGAAACGGTTTTGACATACAGGTATTGAAATTTTTAGATAAGAAAATAAATACTTCATATCACGATTTTTATAATTTTCTTGTGTGGCAGAAATTTGATGACAGCAATGTTTTGTTTCGCCAAATGAAAGAGCAAAAAGAGGCGTATGAGCGAAACCCAAAACAAAATACTAACTTAAAAAACTGGAGCGATTTTGAGTCTGGGATAATAAGTATTCTAAAAAGTGATGAGAACGTTGAATACTATATTATTGAAAAATCCTTGGAAGAGTTGCAGGTTCAATTTTCTATATTTCTCAATGAAGTTGTTACACCGGAGGTTAATGACGCTCTTGGTAGCCATGCCCAAGAATTTGGTCTTGCTAAGGTGACTTTTCAGAAATTTTTGGGGGATCTGGCATATAATGATATATGCAAATGTAATTTTGGCATAAAAACCAATCATTACGATATATATAATTGGCAAATATTTAACTTCAATTATACTTCTCTTTTAGATAATTATATATATCTTGACAGGAAACAGTTTGATCCTCATCCGCATACGCAGGCTGATACAAATTTTTGGTTTTATCCTAATCCTCAATCGATTAGTAATAATATGAATACTAGCAGGGGTACGGCGTGGTCAAGTTATATGATATCAAATATAGTTCACCCTCATGGGTATCAAGATATTCCTAAGTCTATGCTTTTTGGAGTAGACAACGTCCAGCAGATGTCTCAATCTTCTTTTAAGAAACTCAATAATTTCACAAAACCATACTGGGCGCAGAATGATTTAAGGTATGCTCATCTTTTTGAGGATACAAATTTATATATTGTATTTGGTATGTCTCTCGGAGAGACAGACCAATGGTGGTGGCGAAAGATTGTTGATTCGCTGGAAAAGTCGGAAGCGGAGTTAATTTTATACAACCACTGCCGTGATGTATCCAAAGCCTCTGCTGAGGTAGTGAAAAATAGGTTCTTGAAATCAGCGGGATGGGTTGGTGCAGAGAAAGAAAAGTATAAAATTATAAATAAGATTTATGTGGTCAACTTTGACAATAATACTCCGCGTTTTGCTTTCAGCATGAATCCGCCTGCTGAAATGTAATTATATAGAAGGGAAATAATATGCCTGATTGGTTGTTTCATTGGACGCATGACCATGTATTTATTGATATACTTAAAGTCTTTATCGCTGCATTGGGCCCTATGGGGGCTGGTGTTATAACCTGGTTTGGGATTCGGTGGACGGGTAAGCTGACTAAGCAAACTTTAGAGAATACTAAAGAATCAACTCCGCCAGAACTGTTGCGTCTTGAGAAATGGTCATCAATTCTTAAGGACTCTAACGATTACCCTGATAATATTAAACATGAATTGGATGTAAATACTATCCAATCTACCTATAATGACGTTCTTAAGCGAGCCACTCTAGAAAATCGAGTTATAAAACTTGGAATCCTGAATATGAGGGTACGGCGTGAGCTATCATCGCTATACAAGGTAAGTGCTGGAGATGAATACTACCCTCAGCCTGAGTGGGGTGGTCCCAAGGTCAATATAGAAAAACGAAATCAAAAAACTCTTGTATGTTCAATTATAATAGCATTAATTTTTGTTCTTATTGTTCCTATTCTCCTAGAATTTTATTATAAAGTATTTAATGCTTCCTTTATAGTATCAATTATTCTTGGTTTACTTATTTCATTTATAGCAATAGGGTGTAGTTATAATGCCGCTAAAAAAACCGATAGTAAATTTCGTACAATGAATATTGTTTTCCGAAATGGTTACCATGCGCTTAAAGATATTTACTTAATTAGAGAAAATGAAGGTGTTCAGGAAACCTCTAAGGAAAACAAAGAAAGAGAAGACTTTGAAAAAACTAAAGAATATAAAGAGTGGTGGGATAAAGTTAAAAAAGACCATCCTGAATGGACCTCGTGGAACTATGGTCTATCTATAAGTTGGGATAATGACCCTGAGAAGGATAAAACTGACGAATCTGCTCCTGAAATACCTACTGATTTAGCCGCATCAGAATCCACTCCAAAAGACCCCAAGAGGCAAGAACCCTAACCCTTCTTCGGGTGTTTAGCTACCACCTCAGGATGGGCATCAAGTAACCCCCGTCCTGCGGTGGTGAGCTTATAAGACCGCACGGTAGCCGCATCCTCAAGTTGGGCAGGGGAGAGGTATTCCCGCGCGAGCCTTATCAAATCGGCCTTTTTCGCACTGCTCAACCCGTTCACGCCCGCATCCTTGAGGGTCTTGCGCAGTGCCGGGGCGGTCACCAAGTCCAAAGAATCAGCGGCGGACCCTATCTCTACGAGTCCGGCCTCCACCAGCATCCGCAGGTCGAACGCCGCATCGATCCCGTAGGTGTGCTCAAAATATTTCGGGAACCAGATCTGCGTGGTAAAGGTATCGAAGCTTATGCGCCACAGCAGAATAATGTCACCCGCCGTCACCTCAAACAGGTACCCACCATAAAGCTCGATGTTAGCGACCGGCTCAAGCGCCCACTTCGGAACCGCCTTCGACGAGGACAGCTCCACCTCCTCAAGCCACGCCGCCAGGTCACGCTCGGGCGAAATATACGGCAGACTCCGGTGGTTGCGATACAGGTGCTCAACCGCCGCAACCTGCTCGGCGGTCGCACCATCACGCCAATCGGAACCGTTCGTACTGACAGCCACTATGCCGCCCCAACCGAACCGTCTGCACCCGCGAGAATACCCGCCGCATAGGCTGCCTGCCCCACGTGCTGGGCGGCATCGTCGATCATGCTCACCAGCCGCACCCCGCGCGTCACATGCGGAGTCCACGATGTATCAATCACGTCATCCAAATCAGCCTCGCTTAAACCGGCGATATACTCGCTCAGCGCCGCAGTGGCCGCGCCCAAATATTCGACCAGCAACGCGGCATCCTCCACCACGACAGCACGCGCCTGCTCGGCGGTATGACCGTAGCCCACCGTGTCGCCCAGCTCGCCCAAGTTGAAGCGGGCGTCGAACCCTTGACTATGCCACACCTGCGGCTCGCCGTTCAGCTGCGCGAGCTGCATGTCCATCTGCCGCCCCGCATGCCACAGCAGCCAGGCGATCGAATTCGTATGCCCACCCGCGTGCGCGTTCAACGCCCCTTCGGGCAGAGTGTCTATGAGGGCTTTCGCTTCGGTGGCGGGGCGGCTTGCAGCTTCACGCAGAACATCGCGGGCATCCATTGCGGCTCCTTCATTCGGGGTAAAAGCGTCTACCACCAGTCTAGATTCCAAAGGGGCAGAGGCACATTTATTTTGGGGTTTGTTGTGCATTCAGCGACTTAAATAACCGTCAAATACATAAAACCTAAACTAGAAAGCCGAGGCGCGCCAAAGCCAACCGGCGCAATAACGCTCACCGTCGCCGCCGTTCTTTCACAACTAGCTCTGCGCGACGGCCTCCTGGTAGTGCTCGCCCCACGCCCACAGCGCATCGAACAGGGTGCGCATGCTCTGCCCCAGCTCGGTCAGCTTATACTCCACACGCGGCGGCACCTGCTCGTAGACGGTGCGGGTGAGGATTCTGCGAGCCTCAAGCTGGCGCAGATTTTCGGTGAGTACCTTCTGCGAAATATCACCAAGCGAACGCTGAAGCTCCTTATATCGCAGGGGCCCGTTGAGCAGATCGCGCACAATAAGGGCACCCCAGCGCGTTGAAATAACCTCCAGCGTGGTTTCAACGGGGCACTGCGGCAGCTCGGCGTTTTGGTAAAGGTACTGGTACTGATCCGTCACAATAGTTTCCTTGGGGTAACTGGGGCACGTTAAAGTGCCGTCTTCACAGGTGTTTATCGCGTCGGTAGCGTTGAATACGTCCTAAGAATACAACGTTTATCGCGGAGGAAACATGAAAATCGCAGTCATCGGTGCAAACGGTAAATCTGGTACTCTCGTCGTGCGCGAAGCCACCGAACGCGGGTATGAAGTTACCGCTATCATGCGGTCCGAGCACCCCACCCCGGCGCAGCACACGCTCATCAAGGACGTTTTCGCGCTCACTCGCAGCGACCTGTCGGGGTTCGATGCGGTGGTAGACGCCTTCGGCACGTGGACTCCCGAGGGCCTGCACCAGCACAAGGAACACCTAGTCCATCTTGCGGATGCGCTCAGCGGTACCCAAACCCGCCTGCTCGTTATCGGCAGCGCCGGTAGCCTATACCCCGACTCGACCACAGATCAGCGGCTTGTAGACTCGCCCGCCATGCCCGAAGAATTCAAACCGCTGGCTACCGCGATGGCGCAGGCGTACGATGCGTTGCGCATCCGCGACGATGTTGCCTGGACCTACCTGAGCCTGGCCCTGGTGTTTAACCCTAAGGGTGAGCGCACGGGCGAATACCAGCTGGCAGGCGATGTGCTGACGATGAATGCCGCCGGGCAGAGCGAGGTCAGCTATGCGGATTTCGCGGTCGCCGTGCTTGACCTTATCGAGTCGGGGGAGCATCAGCGCGAGCGTGTGAGCGTGGTGTCGCGGTAGCTTGCACCCCCGCTGCTGGGTGTAAAAAGAGCCTTTATGTGAATAAAGCGGGATTTTCAACGCTTTATTCACATAAAGGCTCTTTTTAGGCTGCATAAGATAAGGTAGACGGCCCGCCAGCGCAGCGTCAAAAAACTTCATGTTTCTTGCAAAACCCAGGAATAAATGCCACATACCGCCCGTTGAAGTTCACCGGAACACCAGACACAAATTATGAACACCCCTAAATTTCACCGGGAGAACACTATGACTACCGCGCGCCTTCACTTCGATATGGTCGTTATCGGCTTCGGCAAGGGCGGCAAAACCCTTGCTGGTGCCTACGCGAAAACCGGCAAGAACGTCGCCCTGATCGAGCAGTCCTCGAACATGTACGGCGGCACCTGCATCAATATCGGGTGCGTGCCCACCAAGGCGCTTGTGCACCGTGCTGACGAATTCCGTGCCAGCGGCGAACACAACGCCGACGCTGCGGACGCCGCCTACGAGAGCGCAGTGATTTTCCGTGACAAACTCACCGGTGCCATGCGCGCGAAAAACCGCGAAATTCTCGAATCGAACGCCACCGCCAAACTCATTGACGGTCACGCACGGTTCCTCTCAGACACCGAGGTCGAGGTCACCGCGGGCGAGGACAAACTGGTCGTCACTGCCGACTGCTTTATCATCAACACCGGCGCCGTGGCGACTATCCCGCCCATCCCGGGCGCCCGCGAATCAAAGCGCGTGCTCACCTCCACCGAACTGCAGAAGCTCACCCCGCGCCCGAAACGCCTGGGCATTATCGGCGGCGGCCCCATCGGTGTCGAGTTCGCCGGTATTTTCTCCTCCTACGGCACCGAAGTAACCCTGCTTGAAGGTGCTCCCGCGCTTTTCGGGCGTTATGATGACGATGTCGCCCAGGCGGCACGCGAGATTATCGCCGACCAAGGCATTACCGCTCACGCGGGCGTTCGCGTAGAGACCGTTACCGATAACGCCGACTCCGTGACCGTGAACTACCTGGACTCCGAGAGTGCGTCCAAGCACCTTGAGGTGGATTATGTGATGGTCGCAACCGGGCGCAAACCCGCCACTGAGGGGCTGGGGCTTGAGAACACGAGCATCGAAACCACCGAGCACGGCGCGATCACTGTCGACGAGCACCTGCGCACCACGGTACCGAATATTTTTGCGCTCGGTGACGTCAATGGCGGCCCGCAGTTCACCTACATTTCGCTGGATGACTACCGTGTGGCGCTTTCGCAGCTGCTTGGCGACGGTTCCCGCTCCACGAAGGATCGCCAGGCGGTTGCCGCGACCATTTATATGAACCCGCCGCTCTCGTCCGTTGGCCTGACTGAGCGTGATGCGCTCGCCGCCGGTCACACCATCAAGGTTGCCGCCAAACCTGTTGCCGCTATTGCCGCCATGCCGCGTGCGAAGACCCTGGAAAACCCGCGCGGCATCATGAAGTTTGTGATTGATGCCGAGACTGACCAGATTCTTGGCGCTCAGCTGCTGGTGGTTGAGTCTATGGAGGTTATCAACCTCGTGGCGTTGGCAATGCGCCACAATATTACGGCATCACAGCTACGTGATGAAATTTACACTCACCCCTCAATTACCGAGGGGCTGAATGAGGTGCTGGCAGTGGCCCAACCTGTGGCCTAGCCCCGCAGCCTAAAACCCGTGGGGCGGCGCGCCCAGCCAGTACGCCTACCCGCCCACGCGAGCGCTATTCTGCGGGTGTGGAACCGCCGTTCAAGCTGTGAGCCGGGGCGGTTTTACGCCCCGCTGGTTGTGTTGTCTTCGTGGTGCTGGCTGCCGCGTTGTCACCCGGTGTATGTAGTAAGGCCCCGGCATGAGGTGAACAGTTGTCCACCGCTGTCAGGGGCCTTTGCTATATTTTCTTTCCGGGGCGTAATCATCACCCCCAAAGATGCAGGTTAGGTCAGGATGTCCTAATATTTAATCGTACGTGCGCGCCGCTGGCACGTCATTCACCAAGCATACAAAAGACGGGGGAGTCATCCGTGGCGTTGCCCAAGAAAATTGCACCCTATTCGTACCGAGACCAGGAGCACCAGAACCGCGTGAACTGGCGGGTCGATCCTGCTCGCGCTGCGCTTCTTGTGCACGATATGCAGCGCTATTTCGTGCGCGCCTTTGAGCTGGAACGTGACGGCCAAACCCTCCCAGACGCCCAAATCAACATTGCCATTGCCAATATTCGCCGCCTAGTGGATGCGGCACACGCGGCGAATATCCCGGTCTACTACACCGCCCAGCCGCCCCGCCAGAACCCCGCCGACAGGCGCCTGCTGACCGACTTCTGGGGCGACGGCCTGCAGGATGATGAAAGCGCCCAGATTCTTGACGAGCTCGCCCCCACCGAGGCCGATACTGTGCTCACCAAATGGCGTTACTCCGCCTTCGTGCGCTCCCCGCTCGAAAAGCAGCTCAAAGAGCTTGGGCGTGACCAGCTCATCATCAGCGGAGTGTACGCACATATTGGCTGCCTCACCACAGCCCTGGAGGCGTTCATGCGCGATATTCAGCCGTTCATGGTGGCGGATGCGCTCGCCGACTTCACCGAGGAAGAGCACCGTATGGCCTGCGAATACGCCTCAGGCCGATGCGCCCGAGTGCTAGACACCGCCGAGGTGCTGGAACAGATTACCGCTGGCGCCCCCGGCGCGGACGGGGCACCGGAAACAGGGAAGGTAATCGCATGAGCTGGGTTATTGTGACCGGCGCGAACGGTGGAATTGGTGCGGCGACCGTACACGAACTCATCAAGAATAACTATTCGGTGTACGCCGCCGATCTGGTGGAGACCCCGCACGAGTCATTCGCCGCCTACAGCGACACCACGTTCCGCTACAGCCCCGTTAATGTGGGTGATGAAGAGTCGGTGCGGGCGCTCGTCGGTGCCGCCGCAGCCGTGGGGGAGCCCATTAAAGGTGCCGTGCTCGCGGCGGGGATTGCCCACAGCCAGCCGCTCTTAGACACCTCCTTTGAGGACTGGAAACGGCTGCACGCGGTCAATGCTGACGGTGTTTTCCTGTGCCTGCGCGAGATTGCGCGCGTTATGATTGAGCAGGCACAGGCAACCCCTGAGAACACGCGTTCGCTGGTGACGGTCGCCTCCAACGCGGCCCGCGTGCCCCGCGCCGAATTCGGTGCTTACGGGGCCTCGAAAGCCTCAGCGGTGCGTGTTTCATCCAGTTTTGGGCTGCAGCTGGCGCGCCACGGTATTCGCGTGAACACGGTCTGCCCCGGCACTACCCGCACCCCCATGGTGACTGACGCCTGGGGCGGCGAGGACCTCAGCGCCCTGCCGGTGGCTGGCAGCCCCGAGACTTTCCGCCTGGGAATTCCGCTTGGGCGCATCGCCGACCCCGCCGATATTGCGGCGGTGAATGCGTTCCTCATTAGCGATGCCTCACGGCATATCACCATGCAAAATATTGTTGCCGATGGCGGCGCGACCCTCTAGCAGGCCCGAAAGGCTGTATCATCTGTGAGCACTACCCTGCCCGATTTCATGTTTGCCACCGGCACCCGTGTGATGCGCACCGCCGGTTCCCTCCGTCAGGTCACCCTTGAGGATGCGCGCGCCGCCGCCGAATCCGCCGGTACCGCCGTGGTCGGCCTCATTCCTTTTGACCCCGACGCCCCCGCGCACCTGTTCGTGCCCGAGCACCTGCAGATCGACGACATCCCGGTGCCCGAGCACGAGGTTACGCTCGCCGAACCAACACGAGTTCAAGGGCGTGAGAACCCCGGGTACCGGCAGGCAGTAGCGACCGCCGTTGAGCGTATGAAAGCGCATCAGCTGGATAAGATTGTGCTCTCTCGCCTGCTGCGGGCCGATTACGCGCCGGGCGCCCTCGACTGTGCCGGGGTGTACAACAACCTGCGCGCACAGCAGCCCAACACGTTTGTTTTTAGCGTCAAACTGCCGCAGGGGCATCGCGGGCTGCAGAGTCCGTACTTGATGGGTGCCTCCCCGGAACTGATTTTCAGTACTGAACCAGACACCGGGGAAGGCAGCGCCTTCAAAACGCACCCGTTGGCGGGCAGCGCCCCGCGCATCGCCAAGCGCGGCAGCACCGAGGATGAGGCTATTGGGCGGCGGCTTATGGCTTCACCGAAGGACCGTGGCGAACATGCAACCGTTATTGCCAGTATTCGCGCGCAGCTGGAACCTATTACCCGCCAGCTCACTATTCCTGAGGAACCTTCGCTTCTGCAAACCCCGCAGCTGTGGCACCTTGGCACCCCCATCTCGGGTGTGCTGAAACAGGGTATGACCTGCCTGGATGGTGCGCACGCTATCCACCCGACCCCCGCGATCTGCGGCACCCCCACTGAGGTTGCGCGGCGTATGATTACCGAGCTTGAGCCGTTTAGCCGCGACTACTTCGGCGGGCTTGTTGGCTATATGAACGCGGACGGAAGCGGCCAGTGGGCGCTCGTGCTGCGCTGCGCTGAAGTTGATGCGCAAACCGCCATCCTCTACGCGGGCGCGGGCATTGTGGCTAAATCAGACCCGGTGCTGGAACACACCGAAACCGGCACGAAGCTGCGCAGCTTCGGGCGTGCGCTGGGGATTAATACACTCCCTGAAGCACCCCCGGCGGCGTAGGGCGCTTCCTCATCGTCTTTCACTGCGCCGCCCGGTGCGCCAGTATACGGCAGGGGTGGTTAGGCGGTGAGGGTGTCAGTCCCTATCCTCATGGCGGGCAGCTGGGAAAAAGTGAGCGGCGCCAGGTTATTGCGCAGCTCAACGGGGGTGGCCACCGGGTGTACGTGCACGCTGTTGGGCACCCCTTCAGTTGCGGTGGCTAGGAGGAATTGTTCGGCAGCGACGTCGCTACCGTGCGCCGGGTTGGTGCTCTGCGGGCTGTTGTGGGCGGGCTGCTTCTCGGGGTGTAGGGTGAGCGCCGTCCAGGTGATATAGAACGACCGTTCTTCCGTGGTGTCGCTGTTATCCCGTGAAGGCACGGTGAACACTGCGCGCGCGGAGCAGACGGATGCAGCCGTCACCTCTTCGCCAGCCAGCTCACAGGATGCCTCGAAAGCCTCCGCCAGCTGGTCTGTTAAGGAGTCGCTGAAAAATACGCGCACCGCCGCCGGGGAGACGCTCAGCCCGTGGCCGGTGGCTTTGAGCACTGCCTCTTTCGCGGTCCATAACGCCACCCCCAGCAGGTTGCGTGCCTCACCGGTGGTTGCCTCATATATTTCACGTTCACGCAGTGACAGCGCCACCCGCGCGAACCCGGGGAATAGGCGGTCTCGACGGGGCTCAAGATCAACCCCGAGCACCTGCGCATCGTCGGGGCAGAACCCGCCCACCGCCAGGGATGAAACCTGCGACATATTAAAATTCATGCCTTCAATGCGGGGCTTACCGTGCGGCTTGGTGCTGTTGCATAGGGTGCAGGTACGATCCACTTCGATCGTGTGCGCCGCGCTGGAGGCAACCCCCAGCCGGCATGCCGCCATAGAACGCATGAGCGCCTGGGTGGAGAGGTAGCTGACCGCCCCGACGGGGGTGGGCAATTCGGCGGCGCGGCGTTGTTCAGCCGCACCTAGGTAGCTGAGCCAGCTGACCCGCAGGCCGCTGTACATGGTGCGTGTGGGCAAGGCAAATACCGCCACCTGTGCACCGCCGGAAGTAGAGACAGTGGTGATCATGCTCTATAGTCTACTCCCGCCAGAGGGAAAATATGCAGATATGTGCATGACGAACATGTCACTGTTTGTACCCGCCGGTAGGGTAAAGTCGAGTGCATGAGCGAGATTATTGCGGCTGCTGACGGTTCGGCGCTGGGCAACCCCGGCCCGGCGGGATGGGCCTGGTACATTGACGACAATCACTGGGCGGCTGGGGGCTGGGAGCACGGCACCAACAATATGGGTGAGCTGAAGGCTGTCCTTGACCTGTTTGAGGCGACCGCGCACATGCCCGAACGTAAACTTGTGGTGTACTGCGACAGCCAGTATGTGATTAATTCCCTCACCAAGTGGATGCCCGGCTGGAAGAGCCGCGGCTGGAAAAAAGCCGACGGCAAGCCGGTGTTGAACCGTGAACTGCTGCAAGAGCTGGATGCTGCCACCGCTGGGCGTGACTATCAGCTGGTGTGGGTCAAGGGCCACTCCGGCCACGAACTGAACGAGGCCGCTGATGCGCGCGCAAACGCCGCCGCGCAGGCGTACCAGCAGGGGAACGCACCGGATGCCGGCCCGGGCTTTGGTGCGGCTGCTGGGGCATCTTCAGGGGCCTCCGACGGGCAGGCTCCGGCTGCGGAGGCCGAGCCTGAGCAGGGCCCCTCAGCAGATGCGCATCTGAGCGTTGAAGAGTTCACGATGGAGCAGGCGCAGCAGGCCCGTGAAGGATTCAACGCCCTCAAACTCAACGGTGTGCTCAAACCCGCCTCTGCTGTTGCTGCCCCCGACCCGCAGGCGGTGGCGGAGCGTAAGGAGAAATTAGCGCAGGCTGCGCAGCGAGCCGAGCGGCACGAGCAGGCCGCTCATATTCAGAGCCCACAGCAGACACAGCAACAGCTCACCGCCGACCCTGATGAGGCGCTTGCCGCAGAAGAAGAGCTTGAAGCCAACGGCGCGGCCATGGGCGAGGAGGAAATCGCCGAGCTGCTGGACGAGAACCTGGTGTGGATTACCTCTGCTGGCCGCCCGGTTTCGCGAGCCTCCACCATCGAGTACCGTGCCCGCGCGTTTACTCAACGCGGGGAACCAACTCACCGCGTAGTGGAACTGGTAGACACCGCGAATGTGCTGGTGATGGCGGTGGTGGATACCGCGCGCGGTCGGGTGAACCGTTCCAGCCTATGGCATTATGATGCGCAGGTGGGCTCCTGGCGCCTGCGGTTCAGGCAAGATACCGCCATGCCCGGCTAGTTTCACCTGCCGCGCCCAGCCTCACAGGATCCGCTGTGTGCTGCTGGCTAGCAGCCGCCAAAAGTGCGGCGCTGGCCGGTTCGGTACGTTCGGGCGGGTGAGCCTGCGCCCAGAAGGGGGCGAAGCACGGGCCTGCGGGTGCTGGGATGGTAGCAGGTTAAAAGATTGGGGCGGGGACATCATGTACCCGCCCCAAACCGTTAAGATAGACTCACCACATATCTTGAGTTACTTATATCGGTTTATTGAATTGAAATTGCAGAATTCGCTTATTATATTACCCCATAAACATCGAAGCGTTCGACTGCTCGGTATCGGAGTAGTTAACACCGGCACGTGAAAGCGCTTCGTTAATCTGGGCGATAGACTCTTCCACCTGCCGCTGGGTTGCACGCCACTTATCGAGCACGCCCTGGAAGTTGGTCGAGGCCGAGCCGGTCCAAGAGCTCTGCAAATCCTGCAGGGAAGCAGTCATGCCGTTCACCTCTGCGGTGATGGAAGCAACGTGTGCTTTTGCCTGCGCGCTCTTTGACGCAATGACTTCGGAATCGACAATGAACTGTGCCATGATAGGTTCTCCTTCAGTAGGGTATGTATTGGTTGTGCCTCTAGCACCTAATTCCTAAGCGCTTGTTACAAGACTAAAACGAATCAAAAAATATTTTTATGAATTAAAATAAATCTGTGGATAACTTAAGTTACCTGGTCGTAAAACCAGCTTATCCACAGAGTAAAACTCAATTTTCAGCCCTGAATACCCCCGCAGACCCCCTCAGTATGAAGAAATATGAAGCTTTGCAGGGCTAGCGGCGCCCAGACCGCCAGCCCGTGGAACACCCCTGCACACGCGAAAGAGGCGCACGGTTCGGCTCTTACACCGTCACCGTGCGCCCCGCATGTACCGCAGCTTCTTTTAGCCAGCGCCCGCCAAAACCGGCAGCGACACCACAAACGTGGCCCCGCCTCCATCAGTCTCTTCAATACGGATATGCCCGTCGTGCTGCTCCACGATTGCGGCCACAATCGACAGGCCCAGACCCGTGCCCCCGGTCTCCCGGGAGCGTGAAGTGTCGGTGCGGTAGAAACGCTCGAACACGCGCTCACGATCCTCACCGTGGATACCGGGGCCGTGGTCGCGCACCTCAATAATGGCGCGCGGCACCCCGGGAGCCTCCTGCCGCACACCCACCGCAACTTCAAGAGGCGAACCCTCAGGGGTGTACCGCATGGCGTTGGTGAGCAGGTTCGCCACCACCTGACGCATCCGCGGCTCATCACCGACCACCGGTGCGGAGCAGGGCGCCACATCGTCGGTCAGGCCCACCAGGGTAATCTCACGGTCGGGGGAGGTGGCGAAGGCATCGTTGGTGGCGTCCACCGCCAGGTGGAACATATCAAACGGGGCCAGCTTCGATTCTCGGCGCTCATCAATGCGGGCCAGCGTCAGCAGATCCTCCACCAGCTGCCCCATACGTTTAGACTCCGCCTCAATACGGCCCATAGCTGTGGCCACGGCGTCCTCATTCGGCAGCGCCCCCTGCCGGTACAGCTCGGAGTACCCGCGAATACTCACCAGGGGGGTGCGTAGTTCGTGGGATGCATCGCCCACGAACTGGCGCATCTTCGCCTCAGATTTTGCCTGCGCATTGAACGAGGTCTCGATCTGGGCGAGCATGGTGTTCAGCGACGTGGCAAGACTGCCAATCTCATTGCCGGGGTTGTAGTCCTCAATACGTTGTGACAGATCCCCTTTAGCGATCTTCGCCGCCGTCTGCTCCACGCGCGCCAGCGGCTCGAAAGTGCGGGTGACAATCACCCATGTCATTGCAATAGCCGAGGCGAGCGTGGCCAGCCCGAACGCGAAGGTGAGCACGCCTACGAGAGCAACCACCTGGTTGGTTTGCTCCAGGGGTAAGGCAACCACCATGGAGGTGGCGTGCACCCCGTTCACGCTGGTGTCGTTATTAAGCGTCATCGGCAGCAGACGCCAGTCTTTCGACCCTTCCACCGAGTTAACAGTAGTGCCGACCCCGTTATTTTTGCGCACTTTATCGGCTGTCCAGCCGGTTACTTGCGGCTCGTCCCGGGAGCTCGTATCGGGGCTGAGCGCGTACAGGGTGTTGCCGTGCTCATCCAGCAGGTACACGTGGTACGAACCGAGTGTGGCCTCCTGCACGGGATGCTGGCTATTGTTCGAGACAAGGGAAAGCAGATTCGCCGAGTTCGCCTTCATCTCGTCATCCAGCTGATGCACCATCTGCGCGCGCAACGCCGAAATCGCCACAAGGGAGGTCACAACGATCGCCAAAGCAATCAGTGCAGAGGTCACCAGCACCAGCTGCGTGCGCAGCGACAGCGTGAACGGTATACGCTCAAGGGGTCTGCGCCCCATGTGCTTCTGCGTGGAGGCGTTCTGTTGAGCCGCCTCCGGGGCCTCCGGGGGCTGCTGTGCGGGTTCGCGGTTGAACAGTTTAATAGGTACCGCCCCTAGCTGCGGGAACCACGAACCATGTACCCTACGCCGCGTTTGGTGTGGATCAGGGGTTCGTGGCCCTCACGGTTGTTATCGATCTTGCGGCGCAGGTACGAGATATACGACTCCACAATGGACGAGTCGCCGTTAAAATCGTATTCCCACACGTGGTCGAGGATCTGCGCCTTCGACAGCACCCGGTTTGCGTTGAGCATCAGGTAGTGCAGCAGATTGAACTCGGTGGGGGAGAGGTCAATCTCCTCCTCGCCAAGGAACACCTCATGGGTGTCGGTATTCAGGCTCAGATCGTCCACCCGCAAAATAGCAGTATCTTCCTCCTGCAGTGAGCGGGAACGGCGCAGGATGGCTCGGATACGGGCGATCACCTCATCCAGCGAGAACGGCTTAGTCACGTAGTCGTCACCGCCTGCTGAGAGACCAGCAACTTTATCTTCGGTGGCGTCTTTCGCGGTCAAGAACAGTACAGGGTAGGTGCGTCCGCCTTCACGCAGGCGGCGCGTCACATCAAACCCGTCCATGCCCGGCATCATCACGTCAAGCACAATCAGGTCGGGCTGTTCCTGCTCGGCCTTCTCAATGGCCTCGCGTCCGTTTCCGGCGGTCACCACTTCAAACCCGGCAAAACGCAGGGAGGTGGCGAGTAGTTCAAGAATGTTGAACTCGTCATCAACGACGAGCAGCTTAGCTTCAGCAGACATGTTCACTCTTTTCTGACGTATATATGTGGTTGCGCGGCCGGAAGGCCCTCTAACTTGACTTACGCCGAAGAACCGCAAGGAGGAGGGCAAGCATTAGCGCGATGAAAGCGACGGGGAACAGCACCAGGGGAACCTGGCTCATAACGGCGGGAGGATGAGCATCCACCCACTTGAGTACTAGCATCGCCACCCCCGAAAGGGTGCACAGCAGTGCGAGGATGCCGCCACCGGCTCCCAGCCAGCGGATAGCGCGGGTGTAGGGGAGCTCATTGGCTACTTCAAGAGGCGTTTCTCGTTCGCTAGTCATGGCATAACCGTAGCAGGTTTAGGCCCCTTTAACGGGGTGGAAATACTAATATTGCGGCGTTGTGGACGGTATTCACATCTTTTTTGCAGGTTCCCTTGGGAGGTTTGCCAGCCCGATAGCGCGCATACCGTATTCTCTGCGAGGAATAAGAGGTTGCATCAGGGCAGAAAAATGGCGGAAAACCGCGCCATAATGGCACGCCGGCGCGAACCGTGAGCGTAAGAGGTCAAGGCAGGCCGCCCCGCCCTCCCAGCGAACCTTAAGAATGCTTTAATAGTGGTATGTCTGAACAGGTGATTGACCAGAACCCGACCGAAACCGCCAGCTTTGACCCGTTTGCCGACCACACATACGAGCAGGTTGGTGAACCCACCCTTGGGCAGCCGCATAAGCGCCGCCGCACCAGCCGTGTTGACACGGTCTTGGCGCAGGCCAAAGACGTGGCGTTGGCCGGTATTGAGCAGATCGCCCCCAAAAACACCATTGGCCTGCTGCACCATTTGCGCGGTGAAGAGGATCGTTTAACCACCCACCTGTTTGAGTGCACCCTGCCCGGTTACCGGGGGTGGTTCTGGTTCGCCACATTAGCGCGGGCGCCACGTTCGAAAGTGGCGACCGTATGCGAGGTTGGTCTGCTGCCCGGCGATGACGCACTGCTAGCCCCCGACTGGGTTCCGTGGGCGCAGCGTCTTCAGGAGCTGCCTGATACCGCCGATCTTGACGAGGCGCTCGCTGTGGACCCTGAGGATGTGTACGAGGATGAGGAGCCTCAATTCGACGCTGATACTGAGAGACCCGAAACCGGCGGCAAGAGCCGCAAGGCGCGCCGTAGCGCCCGGAAAGCACAGAACCGGAAGAACCTGAACCGGCAGCGAGCAGGCGGGCAGAAAGCATCCCAGGGGGATTCCGCTCCGCAGCAGGACGCCCCGCAGAAGAGCGGCGGGCGTAAGGGCTCCGGGCGGGGATCGGGCGGGCGCAAGCGCGCAAAAACCTCCGCCGCACGTAACTCTGAGGGCTAGACTGCGTGGCGATACGGGCCCGCCAGGTGTACCTGGCGGGACGTTCGCTTCGGGCGACGCGCCGCGCAATCCGTGGCGAAACACGCTAAAAAGGTACATAATAGTTACTCAGAAGAGCATCATAACTAAGGCTAGGTTGTCCTAGTCGGCAGGGAAAAGGGATACAGGCGGCATGACCGATCTTATTGACACTACCGAAATGTACCTGCGCACCATCCTTGAGCTTGAGGAAGAGGGCATTACCCCCATGCGTGCGCGCATCGCCGAACGTCTGGAGCACTCCGGGCCGACTGTTTCGCAGACTGTTGCCCGTATGGAGAAGCACGGGCTGCTCAGTGTTGAGCCTGACCGCCACTTGGCGCTCACCGATGCTGGCCGTAAGAAAGCGGTCGAGGTGATGCGTAAGCACCGCCTGGCGGAGCGCCTGCTCTCCGATGTGATTGGGCTGGACATTGAGTATGTGCACGATGAAGCGTGCCGCTGGGAACACGTGATGAGCGACCATGTGGAAAAACGCATCCTGGCGATGCTCAATAACCCCAAGTTCTCGCCGTACGGAAATGCAATTCCCGGTCTTGAAGAGCTGGGCGTGGAAAGTGAACACAACGACGAACGGACTGTGCCCATGTCGATTGCGGCCCGTGACTCGGGGCCGGAAGACCGGTTTACTGTCTCCCGATTCCCAGAGTCGATTCAGACCGATATTGAGCTTCTCAAGCTTTTGGCGGACGCCGGTATCTCATTCGGTGCCAGCGTGTCGGTTATCGCCGGTAAAGACGACGACGTGATTGTGCGTGCAGATGGGGAGGAGACCTCCCTGTCGCTCGATGAGGACGTTGCCAACGCTATTGTGGTGAAGCGTTCGTAGCGCGGTGCCGCCGGATGCGGGGCGGTGCGGCCATAACTGGCCGCACCGCCCCGCATTATTTGTTAAGCTCTTCCCGAAGGGGCAGCGTTTCTTGAGGGTCACCTGAGCCTTTTTAGCCCGAAGCCAAATTTTTTTATATTCATCGGCAGGTGCGCCCTTACCGGCCGCCTATTTCCTATGGGATACGTGGTTTCACCTGGGATTATGCCTGTTTGTTATCGGAAAAATATTTAAGAGATAAAGCACACCTGTGTTTTTCTTAAGAAAATTTATGCACGCATCGGTTTGCTGTCTCTTGACCCCCTGAATCTATCGAATTCCCTTGTCAGAGAAGGGTATGCAGGGGGTGGCGGGGACCGCTTGAGGGGCCGCTGCGGGCCATGATTTGCGTATATAAACCGTAACTTTTTGAGAAAAAACTCAGATTGGGATGTGACAGCTGGGAGTTTTCTGCGTATTCTCGTATCTGTGTCCAAATCCTAATCGTAAGAGGGCACCACGGAGCGGATCCGCTTAGTCCTGCCGCCGCAACGTGAAACATCTACCCATAATGGCAGGAGCGGGGGAACCAATTTTTGGCTCCCTTATAGGGGGCCTAGGGGCTAAGCTACTTCGGTAGCCGGGTGAATCCATACCCGAGTCCGACAGCTCACCTCGTGAAGCAATGGAGGAAACATACACAATGGCTAAGAAGATCGTTCGTAACGCAGGTATCGTGGCATTCGCTGGTGCAGCTCTGGTGGGTTCCACCGTTCCCGCTAACGCATTCGCACAGGTTCCTGCAGCAGCAGACCTGAGCTACGATTACAACAACTACGAGACTGATTACACCAGCTACCAGACCGGTGCTACCAACTACGTTGCACCCCAGGCTGAGTACCAGACCGAGTACGTTGCACCCACCCCGAGCTTCGGTCAGCAGCAGACCACCGATACCAGCTCCACTACCCCCTCCGCTCCTGTGCAGACCGCAACCGGTGGCCACGAGGGCGTTGTAGCAACCGCTAAGACCGGCATCGGTGGCGGCTACGTTTGGGGCGGCCGCAGCTTTGGTGCATGGGACTGCTCCGGCTTCGTATCCTACGTTTACGCACAGCACGGCGTGAAGCTGACCCCCTACACCTTCGCTATGAAGAACGAACTGCGTGCAACCGCTAACCCCCAGCCCGGCGACATCGTCTTCCAGAACGGCTACAACCACGTGGGCATCTACGTTGGTAACGGCATGATGATCTCCGCTCTGAACCCGAGCCAGGGCACCCAGCTGCACCCGGTTTCCTGGATGTCGGTTGACGGTTACTACACCGCATTCTAATCTCGACTCCAGAGATATTTAGACTCGGAGGAAGGCACCCCCAGCGGGGTGCCTTCCCCATGTTAAACCGCGCATCACGCGCTGACCCCGAATACACTGGTCGGGGCTACACGCGGGGCACGGGGCGTACCGAAGGGTAGCGGACGCCCGGTAGAATAATGAACATGCAGTACCAAAGCCCCAAAAGTAGCTCCGATCAGGAATTCACCTACCTGGCCGTCGGCATGGTCACTGGCGCCATACCAGGCATTATTATCGGCCTGCTGCTGGCTATTCCTCTTGGCAACCCCGCCATGTGGGTCTCTATCACCGGCGGGATTGGCATCGTGATTGGCATGGTCACCGGTAAATTCATCTACCGTAAGAAATACAGTAACCAGCCTCAAAGCCCTTCTGAAGGCCCGCAGCACCCCAACGACAAAAAGCAGTAAGGGGTGGGCGCGCTCCTATCTATATGGGCCGTGCTAGCACTACGTGAGCGCTTTAGAAGAGGGCTTTTAGGTGTAGCTCTCTAGCTCAGCGGCCATATTCGCCCGAGCCGCCGCATCCCACAGCGAATGCCCTGCCGCAGAGGCAAAAATACGGTCTCTGCCTAAGAACTCCCGTAAAAACCCTGACCTTCCCTGCGCAAACGCCTGCGGCCCGTAGTGGCTGTACTCCGTGCGTACACCCGCAATGTAACGGCCATACCGGGCGGTTTCTGCTGCGAGAATCGCAAGGTCGGCATCCATGAAAAAATCGGCGTCGGCGCGGGTGAGCACACCACCGGTCAGCCCGGCAAGCTCTTCAGGCACCCGGTGGGAGGCGGTGAACTCCACCAGCTGTGCGGCGGCGGTAACCTCCGCAGCAGTCAGAACACCGGTTCTGGTGAGAGGCATAAGATTGGTACGTACCAATTCGGCGCTGGCGGCCTCATCCTGGACAGGCTGCGCCTCGTACACGGCATCATGGAACCACGCCGCAAAAAGTACAGTGCGCGGCACCGGTTGGGGGGAGTACAAAAGGGTAAGAGCGGCGAGCATCTCTGAAAGATGAACACTATTGTGATAGGCCCGATGCGGCTGCTCCCACCGCTCAAGCAGGTCAGCGCCCACAGCGGAAGCACCGGGTGCGAGCGCTTCCCAGGCGCGCAGAAGACGCGGACGGATCTTACTGGGCCGTTCTTTGAGCGGAACCCGCAGCCCGCTGCGGATGAGTATGCGAGTTAGTTGGGTGCCGGTTACTTCCTGCGCCCCAGCGTTTACGAGGGCGGCGTAGCGGTGCTGCGGCACGTCGTAGTGGTCGGTGTCGAAGGCGCGTGGGCTGATCTCGTGGGCGGCCGCGAAGTCATGCAGTTCCTTCAGGCTGGTGTCTGAGATAAGGTGCGAGAAGAAAGTGCCGTGTGCCGGCCAGAGGGGCGGGTCAATGAAAATACTCACCTACCTATTGTAGTGAGCGTGACGCGCCGGGGCCCGGGTGGAAAACTGCCGTGATGTTGCCGCTATAATAGAGAACGTTGCCCCCGTAGCTCAGGGGATAGAGCACTTCTCTCCTAAAGAAGGTGTCGGACGTTCGAAT
>ERZ772979.247-NODE-247-length-42930-cov-17.261784_pt1 | contig 42930 bp, 46 predicted proteins | sample MGYA00511130_ERZ772979 | MGnify/ENA primary metagenome ERZ772979 (study PRJEB29015, sample SAMEA2738103) | human oral metagenome | biome: human oral; feature: human-associated habitat; material: saliva | place: China | collected 2186 ...
AGCAGCGAAGAACCGAACTATACGCACATCCAAAAATACTGTCAAACAAATATTGCAAGAAAAATATGGGAAATTGCTTATCAGCTTATTTTATATAAACATTTAATTGATTTTTTATTCTGCATATTTCTGGGCAACATTTTTTACTTTATTCAACCATCGTCTTTCTTCTGTTTTACTTGGCAACGCATCAGAAGCAAACAGCCATTCTTCATATTGGTGCAATAACTGGGTTATTTCTGTATCTTCTGCATTATTTTGCTTCATTATTTCGATCAGTTCTGAAGCGGTAACGGATGGCAGGGTTTCATCTTCCGAACCAAGCAAAACATTCTTCAGTAATAGGAAGCCCTCTGCCAACGGTTCTTGCTCCTTCCTCCTGCCTCGCAGCCACCACCAAGCAATAGGTAGCAAAGCAACCAGGATGCCTCCGAATCCTACTAAGATACCGGTAGAAAAATTGAATTTTCCCAGTCCTATTTTTGCAAACAGGTTGTTTTGACTGCTGTCATCATAATTGACAACCCATTGCTGCCAATAGAACTGTCCGCTCTCTGCCCATCGGTTCCAAATTTGGTCGTTATTCCCACCGGATACCAGTTGCCATTCGTTTTCAGGCAAGGCATTGCTCAACCCGCCGCTTTGGCGTTGTGCGGACGCCGCAGTCGTGGGGTCTATACGCAGCCACGCCTGCTCTTCTTCAAGCCAAATTTCTGCCCATGCATGGGCATCTTTGCTACGGATTTGCCAAAAATTACCGTTCTCCTGATAGTCGCCGCCGAGATAACCGGTGACGACACGGGCCGGGATGCCCGCTGCGCGCATCATTACGACAAAACTTTGAGCATAGTGTTCGCAAAAACCCTGTTTGCTGCCGAACATGAAATCATCGATGCCGTCGTTATTGTTGTATAGGGGCGGTTGCAAGGTATAGGCGAACTTTTGCCTGCGGTAATAATTGAGGACTTTATCGGCAAACTGCCGTGCGGATGTACTTTCTCCGGCCAGCAATTGCGCCAATTGGCGGGTGCGGAAATTGCCGCTTGGCGGCAGGCGCAGATAATATTGTTTTTCAAACTCCTTCAACGTTTGCGACATCATATTGGAAACACTGGATTGCAGATTGACCCGTCTCAAACCCTCCCTGCTGCGGACGCGGATAACGTTTCCCAGCCGGACAGATACGGCGGGCGGATGGTTATTTGAAGCCAGCGGATAATCCAATACAGGAATAATGCCGTTCTGATCCCGCAAAATCATTTGATAAGACACCTTGAGGCCGTCTGAACGCACACTTGCTGTAGGATCATCAATCGCCACAGGCAATGCCCGCCATGTTTTCCCGTCAAAATCCGCCATCACCACCGCACGCCAATAAAGCTGTTCCGGACGGGGACGGACATCGTTGTCGAAGATTACGTTGGCCACTAATTCGTTGCTTTGTACCAAGCTGCCGATATTGCCCGGCTCCATCGTATCGGACAAGCCTGTTTTTGCCTGCTCCTGTTGTGGCTGCGGTATGCGCCACAACGGCTCGCTTTTTCTCGGCATCACGACGAACAACACAGCCATCAGCGGCAATGTCAGGCCGAAGGCCAACAAACCTTGCCGCACGGCCGTACCGACGGTCAGCCCGCAAAGCAGCGCGAAACACAGGCTGACGGACAACAAGGCCAACAGCAGCCATGCGCCGGTCAGCAGGCTTTGGTTGAACAACACGGCCGAACCGATCAGAAACAGCATGGACAGCAGCAGCACCTGCCAATCGCGCATCGCCCGGCCTTCAAAAGCCTTCAGCATAATCATCAACAGCAGGAAAGAAATGCCGCCCTCGCGGCCGATGACGGTACCCAACTGCTGCCACACGACCGCTCCTGCTGCCACCAGTAAAATCATCAAGAACCAGGTCGGAAGTTTACCCGCCCGCAGATACAGCAGCACAAAACGCAATAACAGCATGCCGCCAAACACGGTAATGATGCCGGCAGGCAGCGTCGTCAGCAGCGGCAGTGATGCCCAAACCAATGCGAGCAAAACCGCCGCAATCACTTTGCGCGGCGGTATCTGTTCCAAAAAGGCGGGATTCAATATCAGCATGGAAAAAACGTTTCCGTAGGTTTTGTGGCGTTTGAGGCCGTCTGAAAGCGCGGCTCACACACGGTGAAAATAGATTGCGCCCGTATGGAAGGCCGTTTCAGACGGCCTCTTGTCTTTACATCAGCGCCAACGCGGCAAGGCACATTTCGCGCTGGCCGTTTTGCGGCGCGATGGTGCGGCGCGGCAGCTCCAACACATACGGCGCACCAAACCGTTCGGCATCGAGCACGCGGCGGCACAGCAGCCCTGCCAGCCGTTCGTTATCCGTACCCGCCGGATAATCCCGGTAGGAAATGATACGGTCGTCGGCCACTGCCTGCAGTTCTTCAAAGCGTTTCGACATCATTTCGCCTGTTTTGGCATAAGTTTTCCATGCCACATGCTGCAGCGGCATGCCGTCCTGATGCACTTGAAGGTAGGCCAATTCGTCGCCGCCGGGTTTCAGACGGCGTTCGGCCGCCTGAACCTCCGCCTTCGGCCTTGCCTGCGGCGGCGTATGCGCTATCGGCGCGGGATACACCAGCGCGTCGCTCGGCCAGTGCCAGACGCATTGGGCGGCAATCAGGCCGAACGGCGCAACTGAAGCGGTACGCAGCGGCGGCACGCGCAACCGTCCGCGCAGGCGTGCGGGAACGCGCCAAACGAACTCTTTCTCCCCTGCCGCATCCACCGTCCAAGCCTGCCACAGGTTTTCAGACGGCCTGTCGCCGTTTAGAAAATCATCTTCGCTGCACAGCCACAATTGCCGCTGCCGACGGTTGTTCACGGCGCGCAGGTGCAGTTCGGCCTCTTGTCCGGCAAACACTTCTTTAGGCATTTCAACGTCGATTTGCAAGGACAAAAGCTGGCGCAGGGTCAGCAGCACGCCAACGATAAGGAAACCCAAAAGCCAAAAGGCGGCGGCATAGGCCAGATTGACTTGGTAATTGACGCCGACCAGCCACAACAAAACCACGACGACCGCCATACCCGCACCCAAGCGCGTCGGGCGGCAGCGGATGGCGGACAAGGCGGGCGAACGTCCGACGGACGGCGCGGGCAGGGATTTACTGAACGGCCACATGATTGAGGATGCCGTTGAGCAGCTGCGTGCTGCTGCCGCCCTGTTGCAGCGGGAGCAGGCGGTGGTTGGTCACGGAAATCCAAACGGCCTTGATGTCGTCCGGCAGCACATGGCCGCGTCCGTGCATGAACGCCCATGCTTTAGCGGCATTGACGACGGCCAGTCCCGCACGCGGGCTGAGGCCGGTAACGAACAGGCCGGGCTGGCGGGTGGCCTGCACCAGCCGGAACACATAATCGGCGGCGGCTTGGGCAAACTTCGTCTGTGCCGCCTGCTGCTGCCAGGCCGTTAGGGTTTCGGCATTGCAGACCGGCTGTATTTTCGGCAGAACGCGGCGGCGGTCGCCGTGGAAATAGAGCATTTTTTCCGCTTCGGCGGCGGGATATCCCATGCTCAAACGCATCATGAAACGGTCGAGCTGGGATTCGGGCAACGGGAAAGTGCCGAGCTGTTCGGTCGGGTTTTGCGTCGCCACGACGATGAAGGACTTGGGCAGGCGGTAGGTTCGGCCGTCCACCGAAACCTGCTTTTCCTCCATGGCTTCAAGCAGGGCGGATTGCAGTTTGGGCGAGGCGCGGTTGATTTCGTCGGCCAGCAGGAAGGAGTGGAACACGGGGCCGGGGTGGAATTCGAATTTGCCTTCGTTCGGGCGGTAGATGTTGATGCCCAAGAGGTCGGAAGGCAGCATGTCGTTGGTGAACTGCACGCGGCGGTAGTCCAGGCCGAGCACCGCCGCCACACCGTGCGCCAGCGTGGTTTTGCCTACGCCCGGCACGTCTTCCAATAAAACGTGGCCGTCGGCCAGGATGCAGGCCAGCAGTTGTTTGAGTACGTCTTCTTTGCCCAGGATTAGGGTGTTGAGCTGTTGCAGGGCTGCCTGTATGTTTTGCGCCATAATCGTTATGCGTCTCAAATAAATCGTCGAAGCGGCGGATTGTAGCATGAGGCCGTCTGAAAAGGGTTTCAGACGGCCTCCCAATATATTGCCGTGCGCCGTCAGACGTGGTGCACGACGAGTTTCCGGCCTTTGTAGTCCAATACGTCCACGTCCATGTCGAACAATTCGCGGATGTTGGCGGCGGTGAAGACGTCGTTGGGGTGGCCGGTCATGGCGACGCGCCCGCCCTTCATGGCGACGACGTGGTCGGCATAGGCGGCGGCCTGGTTGATGTCGTGCAGGACGACGACGGTGGTGCGGCTGTGTTCGTCGGTCAGGCGGCGCAAAAGCTGCATCAGGTTGCGGGCGTAATACATGTCTAAGTTGTTGAGCGGCTCGTCCAGTAAAACGTAATCGGTCTGCTGGCAGAACACCATGGCTATCATCGCCCGCTGCCGCTGTCCGCCCGACAGCTCGGTCAGGTAGCGTTCGGCAAACGTCTGAAGCTGGAAAGACGCCAATGCGTTTTCAACGATGGCTTTGTCTTGTTCGTCCGGCCGCCCCTGATGGTAGGGGTAACGGCCGAACATGAGCAGGTCGCGCACGCTGATGCGGCTGACGATGTTGTTTTCCTGTGTCAGGATGGAAAGGGTTTTGGCCAATTCGGCGGTCGGGGTGGCCGTTACGTCCAGCCCGCCGCAGGTGATTTTGCCGTGTTTGAGCGGCTGAAGCCGCGCCATGAACGACAAAAGGGTGGATTTGCCCGCGCCGTTGGGCCCAATCAGCGCGGTGATGCCGCCTTGCGGGATGTCGAGGCTGACGTTGTCGAGTATGGTTTGCCCGCCTATGCCGTGGCTGACGTTTTGGATGGATATCATTGTATTATTCTCTTGTTTTCATTTGATTGGAATGTGGTTTTCAGACGGCCTTACAAAGTAAAAGGCCGTCTGAAAAAGCTACTTCGGCTTTCGCAGCACCAGCCATAAAAACACCAGCCCGCCGGCAAATTCGATGACCACGCTCAACACGGCCTTCATGCCCAAAAGGTGTTCGAACACGGTCTGCCCGCCCACCAGCAGCACCGATGCGGTAAGAAAGGCCATCGGCAAGCGCAGGCTGTGGCGGATGCTGCCGCAAAAGCGGTCGGACAAGGCAACCACCAGCAGGCCGAAAAAGCTCACGGGCCCGACCAAGGCCGTGGCCGTGGCCGTCAAAACCGCAATCCAGAATAGAATCCACAACATATCGCGTCGGTAATTCAGACCGAGATTCACCGCCTGATCGCGCCCCAGCAGCAGCACGTCCAACTTATACCGTTCGCGCCACAGGAAGAAGGCCGACACCAGCGCGATAACGGCCGACACCCCCAGCAGCTTGGCGTTCACTGTATTGAACGAAGCAAAAGTGCTCGACTGCGCCACGGCAAACTCTTCGGGGTCGAGCAGCCTTTGCAGCAACGAAGACAGGCTGCGGAACAAAATGCCGAACACCACGCCGATTAAAATCATCCGCGCCAAATCGCGCCCGCCCTGCCGCATCAGCGTCTGGAACAGCAGCAGCGAGCCGCCGACCATCGCCGCCAGTTCGAAGGCGAACTTGCCCGTCTGCGGCAGAGACGAATAACCGATGCCGCCCAACACCGCCACCAGCAGCGTCTGCAAAAACACATACAGCGAATCGAAGCCCAGCACCGACGGCGTGAGAATCGGATTGTTGGTCAGCGTTTGGAACAGCAGGGTCGAAACGCCCACCGAATACGCCACCAGCAGCAGCGAGGCCAGCACCATCCCCCGCCTTGGCAAGACGAAATCCCAATGCCCGTTCGCACCCAGCGTCATAAACAGCACGCAGGATGCAGCCAGCAGGGCCAAAGCCGGCCACAGCGGGCGGTACAGGCCGGACAATGCGGCCGTTTTTTCCTTCGACATTCGGCACCTCCCTTTTTCAGACGGCGTGCGCGGGTTTGCGCATCAGCAGGTACAAAAACAACACCGTCCCCACCACGCCGAACACAGTGGATACGGGAATCTCGAACGGCGCGCGTATCGTCCGACCGACGATGTCGCAGGCCAACACCAGCGAAGCCCCCATCAGCGCGACCGCCGGCAGGCTCGCACGCAGCTTGTCGCCCATCAAACGGCTGACGATATTGGGCACGACCAGCCCGATAAACGGAATGCTGCCCACCGTAACCACCACCAGCGAAGTAATCAGCGACACAATCATCAGCCCCGACCACAAAACCGCCGTGCGGTTCAGGCCGAGATTAACGCTGACCGAATCGCCCAGCCCCGCAATCGTCAATTGGTCGGCAATCAGATAAGCGCATGCCGCCGCCGCGCCGCCTATCCACAGCAGCTCGTAACGTCCCTGCATCATATTGGAGAAATCGCCCGACAACAGCGCGCCCAAAGCCTGCATCATTTCCTGCTCATAAGCAATAAACAGCGTAACCGACTCAATCACCCCGCCGAAAATCACCCCTACCAGCGGCACCATCAACTGCGCCGTCGGTGGCAGGCGCGAAATCAACGCCATAAACAGCAGCATCCCCGCCATCGCCGCCGCCGCGCCGACCGACATCCTCAACAGCGGCGCAACGGACGGCGCAAACAGCATCATCAGCAGCAAGGCCAAAGCCGCACTCTGGCTCGCCCCCACCATCGAAGGCTCGACAAAGCGGTTTTTCATCAAAATCTGCATAATCATGCCCGCCACCGCCAGAGACGCACCGCTCAACACCACCGCGAAAGTGCGCGGCAGGCGGCTGATCAGCATCAACTGCATGCTGTCGGTCGAAGAAAAAATCCGCGACCAATGGAATTCCGCCACCCCGACCGACAAACTCAATGCAAACAGCGGCAGCAATATCAACAGATTGGCCAGATTGAACACCAATGCCTGTCGTTTCATCATTATTTCCTTAAATGGTTGAAGCCCCGCCGTTGAGGGCGGCACACCCGTTTGGCTTTATACGCAGCCCTGCGTGTCGGAATATCGCATCACATTGCCGCACAATATCCGCGCACAGCCCGCACAAGCTTTCAGACGGCCTCATGGCGGCATCCCGCACATCAAGGCCGTCTGAAAAAATTCAATGCCTATTTCGCCTGAGAAAAAGCATCCTTCAACAAATTACCCGCATTCAGCAGTTCCTGCGCACCGCCCGCGGCCAAATAAGTTTCCGGAGGCAGATACACCACCTGCCCTTTTTTCCAAGCCGTACTCTGCGCCACCAGCGGATTATTCAACACTTCGCGCGCCGCCTGCCCTTCTTCGCCTATCGCCGCACTGCGGTCGAGGACGAACAGCCAGTCGGGATTTTTCTCTTTGATATATTCAAAAGAAACCGGCTGTCCGTGCGAACCTTCCTTAATCGCCTCGTCCGCCGGCGGCACGCCGATATCGCGGTGTATCCAGCCGCCCAAACGCGAATCGGGGCCGAAGGCCGACAACTTGCCCGCGTTCACCAAAATCACCAGCCCTTTTCCCTTACCCTGCGCGGCGGCCTTCGCATCGGCAAACGTCTTATCGATTTCCGCCTTCAAAGCATCCGCTTCGGTCTGCTTGCCGAAAATCCTGCCGTAAGCATCAATGCGCGCCTTCGCACTCTCCTTCATATTGTCCGTTTGCGCCGTCATATCGATAGTCGGCGCAAGCTTGGCCAATTCGTCGGACACCTTATCTTTAGCCATACGGCTGCCGATAATGATCACCTGCGGGTTATAGGCATTCAAGGCTTCGTAGTTCGGCTCGAACAGCGTGCCCGCCTTCACCGCGTCTTTCAGCGGCGCATCCAAATAGGCCAAATTCTGCGAATCCACCGACGCGCCGATTTTCACGCCCAATTTGCTCAGCGTATCGACTGCGCCCAAATCGTAAACCGCCACACGTTCGGGGTTTTGCGGCACAACGGCTTCGCCGTGCGCGGTTTGGACTTTAACCGAACCGGCCGGTACTTCGGCTGCGGCGGAACCGGCCTGCCCCGAAGCAGAACCGTCCTGACCGCCGCAGGCGGCCAAAGCAAATGCGCAAGATAAGGTCATAAAAACGGAACGGAATTTCATCAAGCATCACTCCAAAAAAGATAAAAAATAGCTGCCTGTCAAAAGGCCGTCTGAAAAATTATCGGCACTTTCGGACAACCTGTTTTAAAAATAACTATTCTCTTTTATTTTCTCATAAAACTACCGTTTTTAACAAACGGCAATATTGATTTCATTTCCACCGGTTTCAAATTTATTTGAATTTCTGTATTGACAGAAATTATAGACTAAAAATACAATGCAGCTATTCCAAACATCCAGACCGTCTGAAAACGGCTTGAAGAGAAAATGCTGCAATATAAATACTGAAACAGCATTGAATAAAAGTTGAATAAAACTGCCGTATCCGTTGTTGCGGCAAACCGCCGCCCGGCAAAAATTTTTTGGCTTACGATTTCTGTATAGACAGAAATTTAGAAATTTTAAAAATGAAACAGCAACGCAGAATACCCGACTACCTGCCCTACTCCCTCGGCATCCTGTGGCTGTGGAGCGGGCTGCAACCGGTTTTGACCGCGCCGCAGGAATCGCTTTCCCTCTTGGCCGAAGTCGGTTTTCAGACGGCCTTCCAATGGCCGCTGCTGCTGGCTTCATCGCTGCTCGACATCGTCTTCGGCCTGCTGTGTTTCAGCCGCGCGCGCCGCCTGCCCGTACTTTGGGCGGTACAAGCGGCAACGGTGGCGGCATACAGCCTGATTATCGCGTTCGCCCTGCCGCAAATGTGGCTGCACCCGTTCGCACCGTTGGTCAAGAACCTGCCGATTTTGGCACTGCTGGCCTTCCTGTGGCATGAAGGCCGTCTGAAAAAGTGAAACCGCGTTTATTCGAGGAACGACATCATGAACACCTATCTGATTGTAAAAACCCTGCACATCCTTTCGGCCACGCTGATGGTCGGCACCGGCTTCGGCACGGCGTTCTACCTCTTCTGGGCCAACCGCAGCGGCTCCGTGCCAGCGCAGGCGGTGGTGTCGAAATGGGTCATCAAGGCCGACTGGTGGTTCACCACGCCCGCCGTGATTTTCCAACCGCTGTCGGGCTGGTGGATGATGTCGCAGGCCAATTTATCCTTCGACACAAAATGGATAGCCTGGACCATCGGCCTGTATATCTTGAGCGGCATCTGCTGGCTGCCCGTGGTCTGGCTGCAAATCCGTCTGGCGAAAATGGCGCAGGCCGCACACGAAGCGGGAGAAAACAGCCTGCCGCAAAAATACTGGCGTTATGCGCGGATTTGGGAACTGTTGGGTTATCCTGCCTTCTGCGCCACAGTCGTCATCTACTTCCTGATGGTGCTCAAACCCGCCTGAGGCCGTCTGAAACCCGCCTGTAAACCCGAACCGCTCTTATAGAGTAATGCCATGGAAAAGCACACAATTTTCTACGATGCCGAATGCCCGATCTGCATCCGTGAAATCGCCCTGATTTTGGAAGACAACCGCGCGGAATATTTCAAAGCCGTCGCCATTCAGGGCAACGAAGAAATATTGAAACAATACGGCATTACCGCCGAAGATGCGCTGACCTACCTGCACATATTGCGCAACGACGGCGTCATGCTGGGTAAAATGCCGGCCGTCCGGCTGATGTACCGTGGATTTAAAGGCTTTGCCCTCGTCAAACTGGCCAACCTGCCGCTGCTCGACCGCCTCGCCGACCTGATTTACCCTTGGTTCGCCCGCAACCGCTACCGCTTCCCGGCGTGGCTCCTGCCCCGTCCTCAATGCGAAAACGGCGTATGCCGCATCAAACCTTTAGAAAGGAACCTGAAATGAAAAAACTGTTGCTCCCCCTGCTGCTGTTGCCTTGCGCCGCCTTTGCCGCCGACGACGGCGGACTGTCCCAATGCCCCCGCGTCTTCCGCGACAACATGGAAATCGCCGTCTTCACCATGCCTTGTCCGCCCGACAGCCAAGATGCCGCCCTGCCGCCGGAAAAAATGACCGCCCACCTGCGCCGGGTTCAAGAATGCGAAAACCGCATGGCCGGCGGTGATGCCGCACAAGCCGCCCGAATCGAAAAAGAACTGCTCGAGTTCGTCGGCTCCCGTGCAAAAACCGTGCGCGCCCTCGAAGGCAAACCGCAGGAAATGGCCGCCTACTGCCGGAAACAAAACGAAACCGCCCGCCGCCTGCTGCTGACTTACTGACCCGCCGGAACAACGAAAGGAAACACCATGGAAAACCTGATGATTGTTATCATGACGGCCGCCGTCTCCCTCCTCACCAGCCTGACCTGCTGGCTGATTGTCGGCCCGCAGCTCAAGCACGTCCTGGCCTCCCTCTGCAACGACGAACGCGAAAACGTCAAAGAAATAAGCGGCCTGTTCTGGCAGCGGCTCTACGCCGGGCTGACCGTCTTCATCCCGCTCCTGTGCGTCCTGGCGTTCGCACCGGATTTCAAACTCAGCGCGGCCGCCAACCTGCTTATCGCCATGCGCTGCGCCATCTTGGGCGGCGTCATCCTGCTTTTGGTGCTGGCCTACCAAATCCGGCAGCAAATCCGCCTGTTGCAGAAAAAAGAACCCTCAATACCCGCAGGATACCGCATCGGCGAACTGGAACAGCAAAAATGAAACCGACCGGAAAACCCCAAATCGAATGGCGCGACCTGCTGCACTTAAACCGCCGCCAGATTGCCTTCAACGTTTTGCTCTCCCTGCCGTTCTTGGCCGCATCCTGGCTGTTTGCGGCATACGGGCAATACCTTGCCGCACTCGTCATGTCGTTTTTCTTCTTCACCTGCGCCCTGCGGCAGGCGCACGACTGCTACCACCACAGCATAGGCCTGAACCGTCCGGGCGTACGCATCATGCTGCACCTGCTGAGCATCGCCATGCTGTGCAGCACCCACGCCATCCGCCACACCCACCTGCAACACCACCGCGACCCGCTGGGCGAAGGAGACGTGGAAGGCAACTGGGCACGCCTGCCCGCCTGGAAAGCCATCCTGTTCGGCGGCCTGTTTTCCGTGCGCATCCAATGGCAGGGCCTGATGCACGGCAGCCGCACCACTCGAAGCCGCAGCCGCCTCGACATGCTCCTGATTGCCGCCTTTATCGCCGCCGCCCTCATCACGCGGCACCCCGTACTGCTTTACCACACCGCCGCCATGATAGCGGCCAACGCATTGGTCGGCTTCTTCGCCGTCTGGTCGGTGCACCACGACTGCGACACGCACGGCGTATACGCCCGCACCGAACGGCAGGCCTGGGCAAACTTCGCCACCGTTTACCTGCTCTACCACATGGAACACCACCTGTTTGCCGCCGTCCCCTCCAACCACCTGCCCGAACTCGCCCGCCGCCTCGATGCCGCCGCGCCGGAATGGAGCGCGCACCGCGTCCTGCCGCAGCCGAAAGAACAACCCTGCCCGCTCAAACGCCTGCTGCACACCTAAAACCTTTTCAGACGGCCTCCCCGTCCGGCACGGAGGCCGTCTGAAAACAGGAAAACAAAGCCGGACGGCGGTTTCACAACCGAAACGGACAACGCGGACAACCATCCGTTTCCAAACCGCCGGCCAACGGAATATCGAATGCCCAAACACACGCCGGCCGCACATTCAAGCTTTCAGACGGCCTCAAGCATCCCCCGCCCAACGACAAAGAAAACAAGGAAAACACCATGAACATCCTGCTGCTCGGCGGCAGCGGCTTTATCGGCAGCCGCCTCGCCCGCCGCCTGCGCGAAGCCGGACACCAAGTCCGCACCCCGTCGCGCCGCGAACTCGACCTGCTGAACCCCGAAGCATCGGCCGCCATGCCGCTGCTGGAAGGCTGCGATGCCGTCGCTAACTGCGTCGGCATCATGAGCCGCCGCCGCGACCTGCTCGAAACCGTCCACCACCATACCCCCGCCAAACTGGCGGCATGGGCGCGGGAAGCGGGCGTATCCCGCTGGCTGCAACTCTCCGCCCTCGGCGCAGACCCCGCACATCCTGTCGCCTTCGTCGGCAGCAAAGGGCGCGGCGACGAAGCCGTCTGCGAAAACGGCCCGCACACCGTCTTGGCACGCCCTTCCGTAGTATACGGGCGCGGCGGCGGCAGCTGCGAAGCCTTCCTCAAACTGGCGCGCCTACCCGTCCTGCCCCTGCCGGACGGCGGCCGTTTCGACCTCCAACCCGTGCATGCCGAAGACGTGGCCGACGGCCTTTCCCGCCTCCTGAACGCCCCGTCGGCGCACGGCAGCGTCATCCACATGACAGGTCGTCTGAAACTGACACTGGCCGACTACCTCAACCTATTGCGCCAAACCGTGCACCGCAAACCGCCGTTTCAAACCGCCTCCATCCCGCTCCCCCTCCTACGCCCGATGCTGCCGCTGGCCAACCTGTTGAGCGACGGCTTCCTCAGCCCCGACAGCATCACCCTGCTGCAACAAGGCTCCTGCGCCGACACCGCCGCCTTCGCCGCTCTGTTGGAACGCGAACCGTTGGGCGCGGACGAGTTTTACCGCCTCGATTAACCCGCACCGGCCATCCTTGGCCCAAAGAGGCCGTCTGAAAAAACAAACGCCCGCCGTGATATACGGCGGGCGTTTTGACTGCAAACCGGTCGATTCGAAACCAATCCATGCAGGTGGAAATCCAAACACGAATGCGCCGCTCACACCGCCCATAGCAGAATTCGTCATTCCCGCGCAGGCGGGAATCCAGGCATCGGATTTTTAGAAACACTTAGAATCTGTCGCACAGTCAAACTCCCGCCTGCGCGGTGGGCTTGCGTCAGCTGATGGCGATACGGAGTGTCCTTATCCGATGGATTATATTTTCAGACGGCCTCCTATAAGGCGGCGCGAACTTTAGCACCTTTTCGGAAAATCTTTGACACCTAGTCAGGCCGCGCTATAAGGTGGAACTTTGATACCGCCCGCCGTTTAGGCGGGTTAATCTATTTTATAAATCATATTGTCCTGATACTCGATGCCTTTGCCCATCTTGGCATCTAGTGAAACGATGTTGTAGCCGCTGAAGCGATGGTATTTGTCCGGTTCGCATTCCTGCAAAAATTGAAGGTAGTCTAGCACCTCGCTACGGGTGGAGCTAAATAGGACAAATGGTGGGCGAATGTACCGAATCATGCGCAGGAAGCTAACCATATTGAAGTATTTATCGGCGGCATATGCGCCCTGGGCGGTGGATACATATGGCGGGTCTAATACCAAAAGAGTATTGGGGTTATGCTGATGCTCTGCCATCAAAAGATTATAGTCTTGCCGGGTGATTTCGAGGCCGTCTAAATAGTCGGCAGCGATAGAGTACGGGGATTGGCGTACCTTATTGTAGAACTCAAATCCCAGCAATTGTTCAATCGAATTTGCTTGTTTGGCACTAAATAAAAGCCATGATGACAGGACACGCACATCAATGTGGCCTTGGAAATTAGTAATTGTTTGTTGCACTAACCGGGTGCGTTCGTGGTCTAGCCTTGAGCCTTTGGGGATGCCGCCAATAATGTGGGCGATTTGGGCACGCAAACGGTTGTAATCTGGGATGTGCCGCAGGCGGTCTGCATAGTTGTCATAGTCGTTGTAAATTACCCGCGCCTGCGGTTTGATACGTTTTGCAACGTGTGCCAACAGGCCGCTGCCGCCGAATACGTCCACAATTGTCCAATGTTTGCCGTCAGCTGGAATTTGCGACAATACTTTAGCGAAGTGTTTAATGAAATATCGCTTTTGTCCAACGAATGGCAAGGGGGCCGTTGAGTGGTATTTTTGCATCATTTTACTTACTCTCCGACACTCTCGTTGGTGTTCTGAAATCAGTTGAAAATGATGCTCGACGGCATTCTTAGTAATGGTTGTCTAGCTGAAAGTATTAACTGTTTTGCAACGGTTACACTTGATTTGTACATTTCCGCTGCCTTTGGCCAACAGTTTTTTGCAGTAGACACAACGTAATTCACGATAATAGACCATGTTGCATTAACTCCGCTTAGGTTAGAATTACCGCCGCCTAGCTAGGCAAAGCGGCCTTGAAGTCAATGCAGGATATGTCTGCTTGGCTGGCGTGCCGGTGCTCGCAACACAGACACGTCGCCGCTCCTCTTTATTTAAAACTTTCTAAATTACTTTATTCCCTCCATTTTCTCTTTAGTTAATACCGCAGCATACAGGGTTTGCGGGGTGTACCGGTGCGGGTTGGTGCAGCCTATTGCATAGGCGCACCATTCGCTGCAAAACCAGCGTCGGCGGCTTTGCGGCAATCGGAATACGGCACCGAGTGCGCCCGGATAGTCGTATCCCGCGCCGTGTGTGCGGCGGAACAGCCGTTTGGCGGATAGGCCAGCTTTGGCGGGCAATTCGACCAAGTCCCATTTCCCCGGCGGCAGCGGCATGGTTTTTAACCGCACCCCGCCGTCTCTCGCACTGGACGAGTAACAATCGAACAGTCCGCCGCTATACCGGATGGCGATTTCGCAGTGGCTGTAAGGGCTGCGGGTAATCGTGCGGATGGCCCAATCGACGAGACGAGCCGCCCAAACTTTGATGCCGCCGCCGTCTTTACGGCCTTTGTACATGGCTAAATAGACTTGCATTCAGTCCACCTCCGCCTCCGGCGCCGTGAATGTAATCTCGATTGCATCCAGTGCCGTTTGTGTTTCCGCCGCGGCTATCTTGCTTTGCAGGGCTTGCCGCTGCCCGGCGATGTGGGCGCTCAGACGTTCATACGCAAGCGTTTTGCGCAGTGCGGCGGCTTTCAGTGTTGCGGCAGGTATGCCGCGGCTGGCGGCGATTTGATCCAATACCGGCGTGGGGGCGGACGGTTCCGCCGCCCATGCTTTTGCCTCTGCCGCCTGTATCGACCAGCTGGCAAATTCAAAATCGGGCACGTTGTCCAATCCGGCGGCATTGTGGATAAATGCTTGCGCCGCTTCATTGAGACGGTGAAGCTTGGCCGCTTTGGCATCGGCCAACAGATGCGGTTGCCGGTCTTTCGGCAATATCCACTGCCCGTCTTCCAGGCGGTGGTATTGGCTGGGCGGAGCGATGTCTGTCTGCCAAATTTGGCGGCCGTCGGAATAGGCGTAGGTTTGTTTCAAAGATTCGCCTTCCAGCATGAAGTATCCTTCGGCCACGCTTTGGGGGCGTTCGGGAATGGTTGTTTCCCAATGCCCGTTTTTATTAAAAATCAGATACATGTTTACTCCTCTAGTTGACGGTTTTTACCCAATTCGGGGCGTTCGGGTCGGTGCTGCGCTGTACCCATTGCTCGCCCCATTGGGAAGTCGAGACGGTGCCGATGGGCGCTTTGAGTATGGGTGTCGTGATAACGGGATTGCCGGTTAAGTAAATCCGGTTATATGAATCCAATTGCACGTCTCCGGTCAGATAAAGCTCTTCCGCCACCAGATAAACCGTATTTTTAAGCCCGGACAGCAATCCTTTGATGACATCCCGAGGCGAACGGCGGAGCCGGATTGCTTCGACGTCGGAAGCCGATGTGCCGGATATCCACCCGCCGTCCAATATCATCCGAAATGCGGATGAATCTTTGTGTATGACGGGGATAGGCTGCACGGCCTTTACGGTGAGATTCGATATGCGGATATCGGCGGTTGCCGTCAGTGTGCGGCGCAATTCAACCAATCCGGCATAAACTTTGGCCAGCGGGTCTTTAAAGATGATATTGCGCATATCCACCATGCCCGCGCCTTGTTCAATCACGACATTGGCCGAGCCGTTAATCGTGATGCCGTCCACAAGTACGCCATCGGCGCCATACACATGCAGGGCGATGGGGTTGGCCAAATGGGCATTGCCGGAGGGATTGGATACGGTAAACCCGCGAATGGCCACGGATTGCGGTTTATAACCGGATTTGCCGCCCGGGTTGGCACCGACGCTGACCATCGCGCCATAAGCGCAACCGTCCGCTTCGCAGTCAATCAGGCTCACTGCCTCGGCCGGCCGTGTGGTTGCATGGCCTTTGGATTGGTAGCCGCAGTGATAGCCTTTGGCATAGCATTTTTTAAACACTACATTGCTGCTGCCTTCGTCGGCCTCGAAGCCTTGCTGGGTGTTGCCGATGGATGAAATGCTGCCGTCAAACAGGGCGATACAATCCTCAAAAGTGATGTGTCGGCTGTTGTGCGTGGTAAACCCCGATATTGCCGCCGCGCTCAATGCCGTGGTCGCCGAAGGCCACCACATCATCGCCTGCGGCATCAACGACGAAACCAACCTGCTGAAACTGCGTGCCCATTTGGATACCGTAGCCAGCCCGATGGAAAAACGCTGGGCAATCGGCGTATACGGTCAAACCGGCACACTGGCGCAAGCCACCACCTTGGCAGGCCGTCTGAACCACGGCCATATCGTCAGCGCGTGGTATCGCGGCACCCCCAGCATGCCTTGCGAGCTGGCCGCCGCCTTTGCCGCCGTGATGGCGAGCGAAGAAGACCCCGCCCGCCCGTTGAACACGCTGGCCTTAAACAGCATCGGCGTGTGCGAAAGCAAAGACAAGACCATGCGCACCGAGCAGGAAAACGCCCTTTATAACGGCGTGACCCCGATTGAAACCAGTCCGGCCGGTACGCAGGCGCAAATCGTGCGCGCCATCACCACCTACACCAAAACCGCCAACGGCACGGCAGACGAAAGCCTGCTGGACGTAACCACCGTGCGCACCCTGATTTATGTAAGCCGCGCCTGCGTCGACCGCATCGCCCTAAGATTCCCGCGCGACAAATTGAGCGACCGCACCCCGCCGCGCGTGCGCAGCGAACTGATTGACGTATTGATGCGCTGCGAAGAGCTGGAAATTTTGGAGCGCGTGGAAGAAAACCTGCCGAAACTGATTGTGGAACGCGACCAGCAAAACACCGGCATGTTGAACTGCCGCATTCCCAGCGATGTCGTCAACGGCCTGCATGTAGTAGGTATGGTTGTAGATTTATATTTGTAAGAAAGGCTGAAACATGAGTACCGAATACGTTGGCAGCGTCATCCTCTATCTGGGCGCAAACGAAGTCGAAGTCACCAAAATCGACGTGAAAGACAACACCGGCAAAAAGCCCGTAAAAACCATGAACCGCACCCGCCGCGTCAAAGGCTATACCCGCGGCGTCGGCCAATACGACATTACCTTTACCGCAGTGGTGCCGACCGACGGCACGGCGGTGGACTGGGCAAATATCGACGATGCCAAAATCAGCCTGGTGCCGGACGTAAAAGGTGCGCGCCCGACATCGTACCTCGGCTTCTGCGCCACCGAAGCGGGCGAAAGCTATACCGTGGACAACGAGCTGGTGGTGGATGTAACCGGTTTTGCGATTCGGAAGGTGTTGGAGTAACCATTGTTTCTATATTAAATCGTGTTATGATTGAACCCAGTTTTATTACTGGGTTCAATCAATTATGGCTAACCGTCTTTTTCACCTATATCGCTATCAAATTATTCCGAATGAACGTATTCAAGAACGCCTGCCTTTACATGTTGGAGATATGACGGTTGAAGAAGTAATTCAAAATAAAAATGCATTTTTTATCGAAGCCTTTAATAATCTTATCCTGCAGAGTGATTTGAATTTATATGAAGAAACAGCCAGAAAGATAATAATTAAACAAATTTTCCCAAGTAACCGCGCAGATGAAATTGAGCAACTTTTTGTATTTAAAGTTGCTACACGTAAGCGCATGAAGAGAGAAACAGAAAATTTCGAATCGGTTTCTGAAGAGAATTGGCCAAGCGTGTTTGTGCTTATTTGGAATGATCCAGAACAACAAATTATTGCTATTGAACATCGACCAATGGCCTTTCATAGCACTAATTCATTAGCATCAACCTTGGAAAAACGTTTAAATGAAATACTTGTTATTTATAATTTGAATGTACAAATCAATCCGATGTTTGATAAGAAATCTTTTTGGGAATTTATTGAAGGTCGCAACCTAGAAAAGGTTATTTTCAAAATAGTTACACCTAATATGGCTGCTATTTCTCGGTCAATAAGTGAAGAATTAAAAGCCATAGCTAAAATGTCTAATTCTGCTACAACAGAATTGACTTTGACCGCTCCTGAAAGTGGTACTTTGAATATTTCACCCAGTATGCCGCAACTTCCCGAACTGGTGGAATACAGCAGTAAAGGAGGTGGAAATATTAGAGTAAAGTATAAAGGTATCAAAGCAATTACCAACGTCAAAACTAAACAGTCTAGTTTAACGATTGATGAGCTTACTATTGAGTGCCACCCCTATAACCTTGTTGACAGAATTCGAGATTCTTGTAGAGAAAATGATTAAAACTATTGCTGACACCTTTGCCAAATCTTTTGTCATTGCGGTGGTTATTTGTGCCATTCAAGCATTATTTGGGATTTCTTTTGTCAGAGAATTCATGCAGAACAATTTGCTCAATATTCTGGTTACATTGATGGCGATTAACACTGCAACAATAGCTGTCATTTTGTCAAAAATGTATGAAATCAGTCGTGAACATCAAAAAACAGTTAATGAAACCTTTGGCGCTACCAAATCACAAATATTGCTGTCTATTCGTGAACAAGTTGCTTTGATAGGCAGTGGTCTAATCTTTTCTATTTTATCGAAAAAAATAGATTGGTCTTGGAATCCGACTATTATTAATGCCAGCTTGGAAATTTTGTTATTAACGGTATTTATTTATGCTTTATTCATATTGTATGATACTGCTAAAGCTGTTTTAGAATTTTATCAATAACTTTCTGACATCCGTTAAACAGTCAGTAAACAGCCCTTAAACGACAATCAAGCCTTGATTGATACAAGGTTTAACCAACGTTTAAGGGCTTTTTTATGTCTGAATTTTCCCCCGAACTCACCCGCGCCATCGAAGATTACGAATTGTGCGTTTCCCCCGACCTGAAAACCGTTACCGGCCGTCTGAAATACGGCATCGGTGTGATTGACGGCGAAATGCACCATGATTTTGCCATGCACCTATTAACCGTGCGCGAAGACATGGAGATTGACCCGCAACTTGAAGGCCAGGCACGGCTGATTGCCGCCTATGCCGCCTCACTGGATAAATTGGGCGGCTTAGCAGCCGAATCTTTGACACCTGATTTGCTGCTCGACGAGATGACTGCCGCCGACTTTGACGCGCTGTACTGGGCACAAGAGCTGCTGCAAAAAAAGCGGCTTTGCCCGCACCCCGCGCCGACCGTTACCGATACGCCGTCTTAAAACTCGGCCGATACGGCATCACGCCCGCCCAAATCGACGACATGACCCGGCCCGAACTGGAAGGCTGGTTGAAGCAGGCCGACTTAATCGAGCGCGGCCGCGCCGCGCCGGTAGTGATGCCGTGGTTCGTCCCTGCGAACCTCAAACCATCCGCCGCCACGGGCGGGCAGACCCAAACCTTTATCAGCAAGCGTAAGAAAAAATGAGCCAGCATAGCGTAGAACTGGTTGCCAAGTTTAAGGACAACGCCACGCCCGGCCTCCGCCGTTTGGCGGCGGAAGCGGAAAAAACAGGCAGCCGGCAGTTGCAGAAAGCCGCAGCGGTCAAGCTGAAGCATCAGGAGATGTACAGCGCGACCGCGCGACTGGGCATCCGCACCGAACACCAAATCCGCCGCGAAATCCAGCGGACGCAGGCGGCCTACAACCGTTTGGCCAAAAGCGGTGCCGCGTCGCAACGCGAGCTGGCACGGGCGGCTCAGGCGACGAAATCGCGGATTAAAGAATTGAACGCGGAAATAAATGGCGGCGCCAGCCGTTGGCAGCGTGTCGGTTCGGGTTTCAGGACGGTCGGACGCGGTGTGGCCGGCGCGGCGGCAGGTACGGCGGCAGGGGCTTATGTGCTGGCGCAGCCGGTTAATCGGACGATGGATTTCGATACGGCTTTGCGCCATGCCGCCAATACCATGTATGCGGGCAAAAGCATGAACGAAAAGCGCGCGGGCATGGAGGAAATCAAGAAATCGGTTATGGATGCCGCCTATGTCGGCGGAACGACGCCCGAGGCCGCTTTGGAAGCCATGAATACCATGGTGGCCAGCGGCGCGATGAGCGGCGAGGCCGTGAAAAAACTGTTGCCGACCGTTATGAAAACCGCCGCTGCCGCCAATGCGGAAGGAAACGATATTGCCAATATCATTACCAAGGCTCTGCAGGCGGGGTTCAAAGAGGCGGATATTCCGTCGCTGCTCGACCGCGCGCTGCAATCGGGCGCAGACGGCGGGTTTGAATTGAGGGATATGTCGCGTTGGCTGCCGCAGCAGTTGGCGGCAATGAAAACCGCCGGCATGGGTGCAACGTTGGATAATTTTTCCAGCCTGCTCAATGCCAACCAATTGTCGTTTATGACGGCGGGCAGTACCGACGAAGCCGGCAACAACTTAGTCAACCTGCTGGCCAAAATCAACAGTCAGGATATTGTCTCCAAAGCCAAAAAAATCACCCTAAACGGAAAAGAAGGTTTCGACTTCACAGACAAGATGAACGAACGGCAGGCGGCGGGGATGAACTCACTGGACGCGCTGGTGGACATTGTGGCCGAAATCACGGCCAAGGACGAAAAGTCCGCCGCCCTGATGAAGCAGATCAATGCCGCGCAAGGCGACGAAACCAAGCTGGCCTTGCTGGAAAACCAAAAGGCCTTGGTGGACGGCACGGCCATCGGGCAGCTGGTTTCCGACCGTCAGGCATTGATGGCATTGCTGGCATTGGTCAATAACAGGCAGGAACTGGCCCGCCTGCAGGCAGGACAGGCCAACGCGGCAGGCGCGGTGGACGGCTCATACGGATTCCTTGCCGAAGGTTCGGGATTTAAAAAAGCCCAATTTTCCCTTGCCAAATCAGAAGCCGAATACGGCGCATTTGAAAAATTCAGCGACCGCATCGGCGGCTGGATGCAGTCGGCTGCGCAATGGATGCGCGGCCATCCCGAACAGGCACAAACCGCCACGCAGGTCGGATACGGTGCCACGGCCGCATCGGCCGCCGCTGTGAGTGCCAAGGCAGTCGGCGGCGGTGGCGGGTTTTGGAGTAATTGGGGCAGCAAACTGCTCGGCAGCAAAGCCGGTTTCGGCTTAGGGCTGCTGTTACATTCCGAGGAATTGAATAAAGGCGAAGCAGAATTTGTGGCGCTCCAAAGGCAGTATGCTAAAAAGCGGGCTTCCACAACAACACAGGCTCCGCTCGACAGTCCTGTTTTGAAGGACAGCATATTACAACTTGACCAATCGGCACAAACCAACCAGCAGGCCAGCCAGCAGTATATGCAGGCGGCGGCGGAGAATCAGGCGGCAACGGCGCAGATGACCGGTGCGGCGGCACAAATGACGGCAGCGGCCGCACAAATGCAGGCGGCGGCAGGCAGGCCGATTCCGGTTACTGTTACCGTGCAAAACGGCAACATTGTGGCCTATGTGAATCAGGCGGTAGAACGCAACAGCAGGAAAAACTGATGAGTTGGAAAGATACCTTGCTCGATGCGAGCTTCAAGGGCGTTACCTTTGACGTCATCGACGACACGCTGCGCGGCACCCACGCGCTGGCGGAGCACGAATATCCGAGTAATAACCCAAAGGTGGCGGGAAATGCGTCATCCCGTGGCGCAAAGCATCCGCCACCGCTACCGCCGTTTCCGACAACGCCACACTCCAACCCACGACCGCACCGCTGCAACCGTCCACAATCATCGTTACTTCCGGCGTAAACAGATACCCCATCGGATGCCGGATTTTTGCTTTAAAGCTGTGGCCGTCGCCCACCCAGACATCGTTCGGTTTCAACGCCGTCCAATCTCTGTCAATGTAAGGCAGCAAAGCCTTATAAGCCGACCCAGTGCGCCTGCCGCGCTCCTTCATATGATCCGGCAGCCGCTTCATCACCGTTTGAATCTGGTCATAGCTCGGCATCTGCTCGATTTTTCCCTGCTCCAGATACCATTGCGCCAGTTTCTTTGCCGCCGCCATCATCGTCGGCTTGTTCGGCCGCTGATAAAACATCAAAAAGTAAGGCAGCCAGTCAATCGCCAGCAGCGGCGTCTTTTCCCGTGTTTTTACCGGCGCGAGTGCCAAGAGGCGGCTCATGCTGTCCGGTGCCGAACGGTAAGCCCGCACCCATCGGTATAAAGTCGGCTCGCTTAAACCGCGTTCGCCGTTGTTCCGCGCATTCGCCAGCGGAATCAGCCTGGCCACATCCTCCGGCAACCTGCCCGCCGCCGCTTCCGCCACCACAAACGCCACCGCCTTCTTAATCGGCATACCCGCCAATTCATGCAGCGGCAATACATGGGCAACAATCGCACAACGCGCATGGGCCGTTTCCGTCTGCCTGTCGTCCAACCGCGCCAAACCTTCCTCACACGGTATCAAACCCAACTGCCGCATTTTCTTATTTTGCCGAAGCGGTTTTTTTACTTCTGCCGGCAACACCGGTACCTTGGCCAACAACGTCGCCGCCTGTTTTTCCCGTATGGCCGCCTGAACTTCCGAAGGGAGGGCGGAAACCAAATATTTCTTCAACTTTCCGCCTCTGGCCCGTCCGGCAACCTCTTCAAACGGCCAATTATTCTTTTTGGCGTGGTATTCGATACCTTGTCTGCTGTTTGGCAGTTTGGGAAGTTGCAGGCCTGCCAACTCAACCGCTGAAATCAACATTTTGCTATTTCTTTCTTTTTGTGTTTTACTTAAATGCGTATAAGCTTCAGCATTTAAGAAACTAAATCGAAACCCGCTTATCCATTAACTACCTTTTTGGGAAAGACAGGCTTTAAATTTCGTGCTGCATACCGTTCAGGCCAAATCTCTTCCGGTTTCACCCCGATTGCAGCGGCGATAATTCTTTCTCCCTTAAGGTAAGGGGCCGCCAATGCGCTTCTAAGCGTATTCGGCGACAATCCCGCTTCCATTGAAAGTGCCCGAAGCGACCAGCCTTTCTTTTTTAAAGCAGCAACAATATCCGCGCGGTGCCAGTTTTTCGGCGTTGCGTTTTTTTGCATAATTGACTTACTCCATTCAATAATGTGATTTGCGTTGTTGATTGATTAAGTGCGCAAATAATACTAAGCAAAAAAGCTTATTGCAACTCTTTTGCTTAAAATTAAATACGTAAAAAAGCAAAAAATACCCATCCTTTTGATTATTTGAGGAATTTAATTTAAGCAAACGAATTGATGTTTTTGCTTAAATGCGAAATTCTAAGCAAAGGACAATCATGGACTTTTTAGAACGTTTGAAATCTTTGTGGCCTGACAACGCCAAGCCCGCCGACTTCTACAATAAGATTGATATGTCTGCCTCCGGCTTTAGCCGCGTTTGGAAAGACGGCGCCATCCCGACAGCAGACTATCTGATTAAAATTCAAGAAGTGACCGGTTGCGATTTAAACTGGTTACTTACCGGAAAAGGCGCACCATATATCGGCAAGGGACAAGCTGCCGAACGTACCCATTCAGACGGCACCGCCACCGATACCCTCGGCAACCCCGTCAACTTAGACGAGTTCGTCTTTATCCCGCGTTACGACGTCTACGCTGCCGCAGGGCACGGCTATCCGGCAGAAGACGACAAGCCCTTATTCTGCATGGCATTCAGGCGTTACTGGATAGAAAACTACGTTACCCGCCAGCTCGACAAGTTGTCCGTCATCGCCGTAAAGGGCGACTCGATGGAAGGCGTGCTCAACCACGGCGACAACATCCTGGTCAATCATGCCGAAACCACCCCGCGCGACGGCCTATACGTCATCCGCATCGATAACGATCTTTTTGTAAAACAAATCCAAAAGCTGCCCGGTAAACTACTCGTCAAATCGAGCAATCCTGCCTACGAACCTTTCGAGATAGACTTAAATGACGACAGCCAAAACGTAGCCATTATCGGCCGCGTCGAATGGTACGGCCGTACAGTTAATTAAAAAAAACGGCGTTTGGATATACCAAACGCCGTTCTATTCGAATAAAATCAGAATCAGCCCAAAACCTCATCAAAATCATGCAAAAAAGGTATCAAAGTCCAATTACTTTCTACCAACTTTAAACGAAAAGTATCAAAGCCGATTTTGCCTGAATTCTTATTCAAAATTTTGTTTCCCTTAAAAATTTCGCCTTTTTTTGCTTTATCTATAAAGGTATCAAAATAATACCTACCCCATATCCCACAGTCAAACTCCCAAACTCCCGCCTGCATGGCGGGCTTGCGTCAACTGATGGCGATATGGAGTGCCTTTATCCGATGGATTATATTTTCAGACGGCCTCCGCAATCATCGAGGCGATGGTTTCGCTTGCTCCACGGTGGCGGCGGATAAAACCTTCCGCGCAGTCCGATACCTGCCGGCGCAGCCGGTCGTCCGAAAGCCATTGTTCGGTTATCTTGCGCCATTCGTCGGCATCGCGCACCTGAATGGCCGCGCCCGCCTCGGTTGCGCTGCGGCAGGCTTGTTCGAAATTGTAGGTGGAAAAACCGAACACGGTCGGCAGGCCGCAGGCAATCGGTTCGATGATGTTCTGACAGCCTCTGTCCACCAGGCTGCCGCCGACAAAGGCGGCATCGGCGGCGGCGTAATAGGCATAAAGCTCGCCCATGCTGTCACCTATCCAAACCTGCGTATCGGCGGCCACCGCTTGGCCGTCGCTGCGTTTCTGCGTGCGGAAACCCAGCCTTAAGGCCGTCTGAAAAACGGCTTCGAAGCGTTCGGGATGGCGCGGCACAATCACCAGCAGGGCATCGCCGCGGTAGGACTGCCAAGCCCGCAGCAGCAGTTCTGCTTCGTCTTGATCGCGGTAAAAGCGGGTGCTGCCGCATACCGCCGTCGGCCTGCCGCCTATTTTGCATTTGAACTCGGCGGCTTTCTCCAGCTGTTCGGGCGGTGGGGAAATGTCGTATTTGGTGTTGCCGCACACTTTCGGGTCGGCCGCACCCAAGCTTTTCAGACGGCCTGCATCGGCTTCGGTTTGGACATAGCAGCCTTTCAGGGCGGCCAGAGCCGGGCGGATAAGGGAAGCGGCCTTGAGGTAACCGCGCTGCGATTTTTCCGACAGGCGGGCGTTGGCGAGAAATAAGGGAAGGTTCCGTTCGCGGCAGGCGGCCATGAGGTGCGGCCAGATTTCGGTTTCCATCAGGATGCCGAAGCGCGGGCGGTGTTCGTCGAGAAACTGCGCCACATAATCGGGACGGTCGTAGGGAAGGTAGCGGCATTGCGCGTCGGGAAACAGTTTTTCCGCCGTTTCGCGCCCCGTCGGCGTCATTTGGGTAATCAGCAGCGGCGCGTCGGGAAAGCGGCGGTGCAGGCTGCGGACGAGCGGTTCGGCGGCGCGCGTTTCGCCCACGGATACGGCGTGCAGCCAGATGGCGTTTTGCAGCGGCGCGGGATGCGGACGGCCGAAGCGTTCGTCCCAATAGTCGAGATAGGCGGGGTTTTTGACGGCGCGGCGGCGAAGGTAGCGGCGGATAAGCGGCGGGGCGATTTGCCAAAGGGCGCGGTACAGCAGGGAAAGCGGTGTCATGTTCGAAGGCCGTCTGAAAAAGCGTTATTGTAGCTTTCAGACGGCCTCTGCGGATACGGCTTTCTTCGGGAGTATGTTTTTCAGACGGCCTCTTCAGCGTTGAAATATTCGATTTCCAGCGTTTCGATACTGCAGGAATCAAGACGGCCGTTTCCCAAACAATAATAGCGGACGAGGTTGCCGCGCGCATCATAGCCGTAATGCCACTGCATACGGGAAGTAACCTCTCCCGATTCATTTATCGAACATACGCTTTCAAGCATCTCTTGCGCTGTATAGGTACATTCACTTGTGCCGTTCGGCGTTCCGTCGCTCTGGAAAAATTGCGATTTCAGGGTGTTTCCCTGCGCATTGGTGTAATCAATCGATTCAAGCAGCCAGCTTTTTTCATGCCAAGTATAACAGTGCCTTTCATTTGCGGTCGGCCACAGCGTGCGGTTTTTCGGTTTGCCTCCGTCATGTGAATCATAGATGGTTTCTTCAACCGGCCTGCCGTTTTCATAACGGGTGCTCCGGCACAACTCGCCGTTACTCAGAAATGCGGTTTCGTTGCCTTCATCATCGTATTCGTAATATTCCGTGCTCGGCAGCGCATAATCTTTGTGTCGGTAAACACACTCCTGCAACCACCCCTGCGGGGTATAGGTATATAGCCATTGTTCGATCCGTATGCCGTTTTCGTAAAAATAGTATTCCTTTATCCTGCCGCTTTCGCCGTCATAAGTGTAAGTCTTGACCCCCTCAACACTTTCGGAGGCTTCTGTTTCCCGGATAAGCCGTCCGATTCCGTCATATTCGTAGTAAACGGTATGGCGGTGTTTCAGGTTCAAGCGTTCGATATCGGCGGCTTTTCCGCCTTTATCCGCCAATAGGCCGTCGGGCAGAAAATGCAGCCAACCGGCATAATCCGTAGAATCTTCTGCGATTATGCCCTCATAAACCTGCATTTCCCGCAGAAAACCTGCCTCACTGTAAAAATACAGATTTCGCTCAAACTGGCAGCTCCGCATAATCCGCCAAGATTCACGCAGGCGGTTTTTGCCGTCATAACGGAATAAATTCCGCTCGGCGGCGGATTTCCGGTTGCGGATATGGTAGTCGGCAATCAGGATATTACCTTCACGGTCAAAAACGAAATCGCAATTACTGAGCGAACTCCAATGCCGGATTCTTCCGCACACAACTTCGCCGTTTTTGAGCACGGCGGCATGGGTACGCTTTTTCAGTTTTTTGATACTTCCTTTGAGCGGGGTAAACGGGTAAAACAGCAAGTCATCGATGTGTTTGTTCATCAGGATATTCCGGTTGGAGGCCGTCTGAAACCTCAAACGGCATAACGCTACACGCATAAAATAACCCTGCCGCTTAAACGGCAGGGTTTCGGTATTCGGATATTACGCCCCTTCGCGCAAGATGCGGCGGATGGCGGAAAGCTGGCGGCGGCTGACGGGCAGGACTTCTTCCACATCCAACACTTTCGCGCCCCAGCTGGCGTTACTGTCGTCATCGTCGCCGTCGAGGCGGATCAGGCTGTCCAGCGTATGGCGCATCACCAGCGCATTGCGGTGGACGCGGATGACTTTCTCACCCAGCAATTCTTCCCAGTGCACCAGCGTTTTCGGCAGTTCGTATTTCGCACCGTCGCCGGTAATCAGAAACACGGTTTTCTGGTCGGCCTGCAGGTAGCGCGCCTGCTGCCAAGGGATTTCCAACATGCGCTCGCGGGTAAACACTTGGAAGTTTTTGAATTCGTCGGCACTTTCTTCAATGTTGTCCTGAACGCGGGCGAGTGCGGACTGCAGGCGGGCGATTTTAATCGGCTTGAGCAGGTAATCCTCCGCCGCCAGCTCGAACGCGCGTAAGGCGTGCTCTTCGTAAGCCGTGGTGAAAATCACATGCGGCTGTTTCTTGGCAATCCGTTTGATCCGTTCGACAAACTCCAAGCCGTTGATTTCGGGCATATTGATGTCGGTAAAGACGATATCGACTTCGTGCACGCTCAGCCATTCCAAAGCCGCTTTGGCATGATGGAACACTTTCAGCAACACGACATTGCATTCTTCAAGCAAAACACGCAGCCGCTCGGCCGCCAAAACTTCATCTTCAACAATGATTGCACTCGGCATAATTCACCATTAGTTTTTTTTGTTTTCGCAGTCGTGCAATGCTAGCGGGTTATCCCCCGCTTAGCAATAGCCCCCGCGCCCTTTTTGCTTTGCTGACAGGCAAAAATGCCGCAAAAAGGCCGTCTGAAAGCCGGGTTCGGCCTTTTCAGACGGCCTTAACGACTGCTCCGGATAGAATTTTGAGAACGAAAATCAAATATGTTAATATTTTAAACCCATCATCCATAGTGAAAGTAAAGACAATGAAAACACCCAAATATCTGACCGCCCTGCTGCTTGCCGCCGCTGCGGCATCGGCATCCGCCGCCGAAATCGCTTCCGGCGAAGGCAAGGTTTTCGATGCGCCCGATTATGTCGTGGTCCGCAAAAAACTGGCTGCCGGCAGTGAAATGAAACGGCACAACCATCCGGGGCACGATGTTTTATTGACCATGAGCAAGGGGCGCGTGGTTTTCGAATTGAACGACGGTGAGAAACACGAGTTGAAACCGGGAGACGTGATGCGGTTTGACGGTGCGGACTTTATTTCCGGCAAAGCGGCCGAAACGAGCGAGTTCGTCGTTACGCTGATAAAAGGGAAAACCGGAGGCGGGACGGAAAGCGGGCACGATCATCACCACCATCATTGAATTTCCCCGTCAAATGAAAAACGCAGGCCGTCTGAAAGCCTGCGTTTTGCGATTCGGACGGGAAATCCGACCTTTTCAGACGGCCTGTCCGCCGCAATCGGGCCGATGCGCGTCATTTCCACGCCAACGCCGCATCGTAAAGCGATTTTTTGTTCTCGCCGCAGATTTCGGCAGCCAGCGCGGCGGCCTGTTTGGTGGGCAGCCGGGCGGACAGAATCTTCATTACGCGCAGCGATTCTTCCGACAAACCGGCGTTTTTCTCCCGCACCGCCGGATGCAGGATCAACACCATTTCGCCGCGCGCCTGATTGCCGTCGTCCGCCAAAGCCGTCTGAATATCGCTTACCGTGCCGCACAGAAAGGTTTCAAACGTTTTCGTCAGCTCGCGCGCCAGCGTCAGCCGCCGCTGCGGGAACACGGCCGCCATATCGGCCAGAGCCGCCCCGATACGGTGCGGCGTTTCAAACATCACCACCGGATAGTCCGCTTCCGACCACCGCTCGAACAGCTTGCGCCGTTCGCCCGATTTCGGCGGCAGGAAACCGTTGAAATAAAAATCCGACTCGGACACACCCGCCCCGCTCAAAGCCGCCATCACCGCACTCGCGCCAACCACGGGCACGACATTGAACCCCGCCCCGCGCACCCGCGCCGCCAGCCGCGCGCCCGGGTCGCACACCGCAGGCGTGCCCGCATCCGACACCTGCGCCACAATCAGGCCGTCTGAAAGCGCGGCGACCACCTTGTCGGCCATCTGCTGCTCGTTGTGTTCGCGCACACTCATCAGTTTCGCCTGAATGCCGTAGGCGGCAAGCAGTTGGGCGGTAACGCGCGTATCCTCGGCGCAAACCAAATCGGCACGCCCCAGCACGGCCAACGCGCGCAGCGTGATGTCGGCCAAATTGCCGATGGGCGTGGCCACCACATATAAAGCGGGCTGCAAACTGCCTGCGGCTTTGTTCAAAAATTTCTCTATCATGGGCGTTGCCTGTCGCAAATTTCAAAAGAGGCCGTCTGAAAGCGGGGCTTCAACGGAGTCCAAACGCATTTTCAGACGGCCTGCAAACCTGTAAAAGCCGCATTCTAACAAAACCGTCCTGCAAACGCTTGTATTTACATCGGCAGAGTATCCCCGTATTATCCGCCGCACCTGCGGCAAACCGCCCGCCCCGACCACGGAAACCCCATGCGCCTGAACCACCCGAGCGGACAGGCGGCGGAAGATACCGCCGCACATTTTCTGGAAAAGCAAGGCTGCCGCATCATCGCCCGCAACTGGCACTGCCCGTTCGGGGAAATCGACCTGATTGCCGAACAAAGCGGCACCCTGCTGTTTGTCGAAGTCAAATACCGCCGCAGCGCGGCCTTCGGCGGCACAGCATACAGCATCACACCGTCCAAACTGGCCAAACTGCAAAAAAGCGCGGAATACTACCTGCAACAGCACCGTAAAGGGCGTACGGACTGCCGTTTGGACGCTGTCTTAATCGAAGGCGGGAATCCCCCCGTCTGGCTGCAAAACATCACAGGATAAAAATTATGACCACCCTTCAAGAACGCGTACGCGCCCATTTCGAAGAAAGCATCGCCGCCAAACGGCAAACCGTCGAAGTGCTGGCCGAACCGACGGCCGAAGCCGCCATGATGCTGATCGAATGCCTGATGAACGACGGCAAAATCCTCGTCTGCGGCAACGGTGGCTCGGCAGCCGACGCGCAACACTTCGCCGCCGAACTGACCGGCCGTTTTGAAAAAGAACGCATGGAACTGGCCGCAATCGCCCTCACCACCGACACCTCCGCCCTCACCGCCATCGGCAACGACTACGGCTTCGAACACATCTTCAGCAAACAAGTCCGCGCACTCGGCCGCCCCGGCGACGTCCTGCTGGGCATCTCCACCTCCGGCAATTCCGGCAACGTCATCGAAGCGATTAAAGCCGCCCACGAACGCGACATGCGCATCCTCGCCTTCACCGGCCGCGACGGCGGGAAAATCGCCGCCATGCTCAAAGACAACGACATCCTGCTCAACGTCCCCCACCCGCGCACCGCCCGCATCCAAGAAAACCACATCGTACTGGTGCACGCCCTGTGCGACTGCATCGACACCGTACTCATGGAAGGCATGTAAGGCCGTCTGAACCCGCCCTGCAGCAGGTAGCAGACCCTTCAAACCGAAACATCCCCATCCGCAACAAAGGCCGTCTGAAAACGAAGCCGAAAACCATTTCAGACGGCCTTTCCCCATTCCGCTATAATCCACGCCTTTCAGACGACCTTCAAACACCATGACCACCTACTCCCTATTCGTTACCTGCCCGCGCGGGCTGGAAAGCGTCCTGCACGCCGAACTTGCCGCCCAAGGCTGCACCGACCTCGCCCCCACCGACGGCGGCATCGCCTGCACCGGCGGCCTCGAACAAGTCTACCGCGCCAACCTGCACAGCCGCACCGCCGGCCGCGTCCTGCTGCGCCTGACCAAAGCCCCCTACCATACCGAACACGACATCTACAAACCCGCGCGCAACATCCGCTGGCAAGACTGGTTCACCCCTGCGGACAGCATCAAAGTCCATGTGGAAAGCAAACGCGCCCGCATCAAAAACCCCGCCTTCGTCGGCCTGAAAATCAAAGACGCAGTGTGCGACAGCCAGCGCGACAGCTTCGGCGAACGCTCGTCCGTAGACAAACAACGACCCGACATCCGCATACACGCCTTCCTCGACGACAAAACCGTCCAAATCTTCATCGACACATCGGGCGAAGCCCTGTTCAAACGCGGCTACCGCCAAGACACCGGCGAAGCCCCGCTGCGCGAAAACCTGGCCGCCGGGCTCCTGCTGCTGGCCGGATACGACGGCAGCCAACCCTTCCAAGACCCCTTCTGCGGCAGCGGCACCATCGCCATCGAAGCCGCGCTCATCGCCCTGAACCGCGCACCCGGCATCATGCGCCGTTTCGGCTTTGAAAAACTGCAAAAACACGACCCCGCCCTGTGGCAGCGCATCAAACAACAGGCACGGGAAGACGCCCGCAACAAGCCGTCTGAAAACATCGCCGCCTCCGACAACGACCGCGCCATGACCCGCGCCGCACGGCAAAACGCCCGCTTCGCCGAAGTAGACGGCTTCATCGACATCACCGACCGCGACGCGCAAGACGCACGGCCGAACGGCCAAGGCGGCATCATGCTGTCCAACCCGCCCTACGGCGAACGCCTGGCCGAAATCCAAGCCCTGCACGCACTCTACCCCCAACTGGGCGGCTGGCTGAAGCAGCACTACGCAGGCTGGACCATCGGCATGTTTACCGGCGACCGCGACATGCCCAAACTGATGCGCCTGAACCCGAAACGCAAAATCCCGCTCTACAACGGCAATCTCGACTGCCGCCTGTTCCTGCTCGACATGGTGGCGGGCAGCAACCGCTGAACAAAGGCCGTCTGAAAAACAAAAAACGCGACGTTTCAACACACAAAGCACAGCACCCTGTGCCGCCCGCCATACATTCATTCCGATTCCGCCGCCCCCCCCAAGGGCGGGGGCTCAACCATTAAGGAAGTCTTAATGAACCCGCAAGAACCCGTCCGCCTGTCCAAACGCATGGCCGAACTCAAACTCTGCTCCCGCCGCGAAGCCGACGGCTATATCGAACAAGGCTGGGTCAAAGTAAACGGCCGAACCGCCGTACTCGGCCAAAAAGTAACGGCCGCCGACCGCATCGAACTGGCCAAACAGGCGCACGAAACACAGGCACAGCGCGTAACCGTCCTGCTCAACAAACCCGTCGGCTACGTCAGCGGCCAGCCCGAAAAAGACTACCGTGCCGCCGTCGAACTCATCACCGCCGAAAACCGCTGGGACGGCGACACCAGCCGCATCTCCTACCGCGACGGCCACAAAAAAGGCCTGGCTCCCGCCGGCCGGCTCGACATCGACTCCGTCGGCCTGCTGGTACTCACCCAAGACGGCCGCATCGCCAAACAACTCATCGGCGGCGACAGCGGCATCGAAAAAGAATACCTCGTGCGCGTCAAAGGCCGCCTGAGTGAAGAAGGCCTGCGCCTGCTCAACCACGGCCTGAGCCTGGACGGCGAAAAACTGCGTCCCGCCAAAGTCGAATGGCAAAACGAAGACCAACTGCGCTTCATCCTCAAACAAGGCAAAAAACGCCAAATCCGCCGCATGTGCGAACTCGTCGGCCTGCGCGTTACCGGCCTGAAACGCATCCGCATGGGGCAGGTAAAACTCGGCGCGCTGCCGCCGGGCAAATGGCGTTATCTGGGGAAAGACGAACGTTTTTAAAAACGCCGGACATGAAAACACCGCATATCGACGAAGCCCGTTTTGCCAGCCTGTCCCTCATCGGCAGCCTGGCCGTCATCCCCGCCGCAGCGGCATGGCGCAGCCATGTCATCCCCGAACATTTCGGCTGGGCATTTGGAGCAGGCTTGGCCATGTTTGCCTCGGCAAGCCTGCCCTACCTCCTGTTTCCCCGCCGCATCCGTCCGGCCACGCTCGCGGGCAGCCTGTGGGCGGCAGCCGGATTTTGGCTGCTGTTTATCATGATGGCAAACGGCTCGGATGCCTACACCGACCCCGCCGATCCCCGCTTCAACCGGCACGGTTCCGGCTTTTTATGGATAGGCCTACCCCTTTTCTTTGCCGGAGCACTGATTGCCGCCATCGTCGGCACCGCTTCCCGCCCGCGCCTGCTCTCCCTGGACAAATCCGCCCTTCAGGCTTTCTGGGCCTCGCTGCGCTGGTCCTTTCTCGGCATCATATGGCTGCTTATGATCGACCCCGTATCGCTTCTAACCGTTACCGCATTCGTTTGGATCTGCAATCAACTGGTTCATTTTATCGACCGCAAAACATCAGGACAGGCGCAAACGGAAAACCACCCTTCCGATTCATAAATTGATATTGAAGGCCGTCTGAAAGCCGTTTTTCAGACGGCCTCATCCCCGTTCCGCCCCATACGGCCGCTTCTCCTCCGCTGTGAAGCCGCCGCGCTTTCAGGTACAATCGCCGGAAAATTCATTCCCTGTTTTAGGCCGTCTGAAAACATTACCCTCGAGAAAAAACATGCTCAACAAAGACCAATTCGCGGACAACCATTTCATCCGCACCCTCATCGAAGAAGACCTCAAAAGCGGCAAACACGAAGCCATCCAAACCCGTTTCCCGCCCGAACCCAACGGCTACCTGCACATCGGCCACGCCAAATCCATCTGCCTGAACTTCGGTTTGGCTTATATTTACGATGGTTTGTGCAACCTGCGTTTCGACGATACCAACCCCGAAAAAGAAAACGACGAATACGTCAACGCCATCAAAGAAGACGTCGAGTGGTTGGGCTTTCATTGGGCGGGCGAGCCGCGTTTCGCTTCCAACTATTTCGACCAGCTTTACGACTACGCCGTCGGTTTAATCAAAGACGGCAAAGCGTATGTCGATGATTTGACGCCCGAAGAAATGCGCGAATACCGCGGCACGCTGACCGAAGCGGGTAAAAACAGCCCTTACCGCGACCGAAGCGTCGAAGAAAACCTCGACCTGTTCACACGCATGAAAAACGGCGAATTTCCAGACGGCAGTAAAACACTGCGTCTGAAAATCGACATGGCATCAGGCAACATCAATATGCGCGACCCCGTCATCTACCGCATCCGCCGCGCCCATCACCACAACACCGGCGACAAATGGTGCATCTACCCGATGTACGACTACACGCACTGCATTTCCGATGCCATCGAAGGCATCACGCATTCCTTGTGTACGCTCGAATTTGAAGCACACCGTCCGCTGTACGACTGGGTGTTGGACAACATTCCTGCGCCGCACGCCACCCGTCCGCGCCAATACGAGTTTTCCCGTTTGGAGCTTTTGTATTCCATCACGTCCAAACGCAAGCTGAACCAACTGGTTTCAGACGGCCACGTTACCGGCTGGGACGATCCTCGTATGCCGACCATTTCCGGTATGCGCCGCCGCGGCTACACGCCCGAAGGCCTGCGCCTGTTTGCCAAACGCGCCGGTATTTCCAAATCTGAAAACATCGTCGATATGAGCGTGTTGGAAGGCGCGATTCGCGAAGAGTTGGAAAACTCCGCCCCGCGCATGATGGCCGTGCTCAATCCGCTCAAAGTAACGCTTACCAACTACGATGCCGCCCGTACCGAAAGCCGCACCGCGCCCTATCACCCGAACCGCGAAGACATGGGCAGCCGCGAACTGCCGATTTCGTCCACGCTCTACATCGAAGCCGACGATTTCAGCGAAAACCCGCCCAAAGGCTTCAAACGCCTGACCCTCGGCGGCGAAGTGCGCCTGCGCCACAGCTATGTGATGAAGTGCGACGAAGTGGTGAAAGACGCCGCCGGCAACATCGTCGAACTCAAATGCAGCTTGGATTACGACACCTTGGGCAAAAATCCCGAAGGCCGCAAAGTAAAAGGCGTTATCCACTGGCTCTCCGCCGAACACGCCGTGCCCGCCACCGTGCGCCTGTACGACCGCCTATTCACCGAACCCCGTCCCGATGCCGTGCGCGGCGAAGACGGCGAATACCTGCCGTTCACCGATTTCCTCAACCCCGAATCGGCCAAAGAAATCACCGCCTACGCCGAACCCGCAGCCAAAAACCTGCCCGCCGAAAGCCGCTGGCAGTTCGAGCGTTTGGGCTATTTCGTGACCGACCGCAAAGACCACCGCCCCGAGCATCCCGTGTTCAACCGCACGGTAACGCTGAAAGATTCTTGGCAGCCCAAGTAATCTGTTTGCAGCAACTGCACTGAAAGGCCGTCTGAAAACTTGAAATTCGGTTTTCAGACGGCCTTTGTTGATAAAGGATTGGGATGGAACGTTATTCCGTACATTTGAAACTGCTGGGGATGGCGGTGTTGTGGGGGGCATCTTGGCCGATGGGGCGGATGCTGGGGCAGTCGCTGCCGCCGCTGACGGGCGGGGCAGTTCGGTTTGTGCTGGCTTCGGTTTTGTTGTTGGGTTGGCTGTTTGCGCGCAGCAGGTTTGCGACTTTGGCGGCTTTGTCGGCGCGGCAATGGCTGGGCTTGGCGGCGGCTGCTTCCGTCGGGGTGTGCGGCTATGCGGTGTTTTTCATGCTGGGCTTGCAGGCGATGCCGGCGGGAAAGGCGGCGGTGGTTGTGGCGGTGAATCCCGTGCTGACGCTGCTGCTGGCGGCTTGGCTTTTTGGCGAACGTTTAAACGCGAAGATTTTGGCGGGTATGCTGTTGGCGGTTTGTGGTGCGATAACGGCGGTAACGCAAGGGCAGCCGTTGACGGTATTGTCGGGCGGCATCAAGGCGGGGGAGTGGCTGATTTTCGGCTGCGTGGTCTGCTGGGCAGCCTATACCTTAATCGGTCGCGCGGTTTTGCGCGGGATAGACGCGCTGACGGTAACGGCGGCAACTTCATTCATCGGCGCGCTGATGTTGTCGGTAGTGGCGTTGTGGGTCGATGGATTGCCGTTTGATGCAATGGCGGCGATGGGTGCACGCGGTTGGACTGCCTTGGCGTGGTTGGTCATCGGTGCGACGGTATTGGCCTACGCGTGGTATTTCGAAGGTGTGAAGACTTTGGGTGCAGGCAGCGCGGCGGCGTATATTACGCTGGTGCCGATTTTCGGTATGTTGTCTTCGGCGTGGGTTTTGGGCGAACCGCTGCATATTTCGCTGGTTGCGGGTTGCGCGGCGGCGGTCGGCGGCATGACGTTGATGCGGTACGGGCAGAAGGCCGTCTGAAACGCTGTTTCGAGTGTTTTTACTTTATTGGAATTGACTTTCCGCTGTCCGGCCGTTTTCCTACCCCGCCGGCTGAACCAATACCCACGGTGCCACCACCACCGCCCACATTTCACGGTTTTCAGCCCAAAACGCGGCGGCCTGTGCTTCACTGACCATGCCGAACTTCCCTTCCGCCATCAGCCTGGCGATTTCACGGCCGTCGTCGTCGGCAACCAGCCGGGCAACGGCAACCAAATCGAGTTCGGGAGCGACATACACCGCCGCACCGCGCGCGAAATGGACTTGCAAATCCGTCCAGGCAATGCGGGCGGTTTCCAGATTCAGTTTGTCGTTCAGATACGGTTCGCTCACGGCAGGCTCCCAAAAAGCCGCGGATTATACGCAGCTTGGATTTACAAAGAAACTGTTACACAGTATCATGCGAATCTTTATTTACAGCCGCACGGCCGAACACAGAGGCCGTCTGAAAACAGCGGCCGGCAAATATATTTCAATCAACAAGATACGGGCTTCCGGCTAAAAAACCGCATACCCTGTCGCAAACCGCAAGGCCGTCTGAAACGGCCGGCAGCAGAAAATGAATATTTTATTAAGCGGATTACCCCGGCGGCTGCTTTTGGCCGCCACGGCTTTGGCCGTCGTATGGGGCGTTTATTTCTGGGCGACCTCATCATCATGATCGCAATCGAAAACCTGACCGTCAGCTACCAGCGCAAACCGGCGGTACACCATGTGGACATGCAGTTCGACGATGCCTCTATGTGGGCGATTTTCGGCCCCAACGGCGCGGGAAAATCCACCCTGCTCAAGGCCGTGATGGGGCTGCTCAAATGCAATACGGGCAAAGTGGTATGGCAGGGCATCGCCCGCCGCGACATCGCCTACCTGCCGCAGCAGGCCGACATCGACCGCAGCCAGCCGATGACGGTATTTGAATTGGCCGCCATGGGTTTGTGGTACGAAATCCGCTTTTTCGGCGGCGTAAATGCGGCGCAGAAAAAACGCGTGATGCAGGCACTCGAACGGGTGGAAATGGCGGAATTCGCCCACCGGCAAATCGGCCACCTTTCCAACGGCCAGTTCCAGCGCGTACTGTTTGCGCGGATGCTGGCGCAGGATGCCAAATTCCTGCTGCTCGACGAACCTTTCAACGCGGTGGACGCAAAAACCACTTACGCCCTTTTGGACGTCCTCCGCCACTGCAACAACGAAGGCCGCGCCGTCATCGCCGTTTTGCACGACTACGAACAAGTGCGCTCCTATTTCCCGAACACCCTGCTCATCGCGCGGGAAAAAATCGCGGCCGGAAAAACGGAAGACGTGCTGACCGACAGCTTTCTGCAACAGGCCAACGCCGCCATGCAAAAACACGATTACGCGCAATGGTGCGCTGCCTGACAGCCTTTTTCAGACGGCCTCCCACGCTTCGTGGCCGTTTCGGCGGAAACATAACCGCATCAATAAAAAACAAAAATACATGGATATAAACTTATACGAATGGCTGATCGAACCGTTTGCCGAGTTTGATTTTATGCGCTACGCCCTGGCCTCCGTGGTATTCCTCGCACTGAGTGCCGCGCCCGTGGGCGTATTCCTCGTGATGCGGCGCATGAGCCTGGTCGGCGACGCGCTCGGCCATGCCGTCCTGCCCGGCGCGGCCGTCGGCTATATGATAGGCGGCCTCAGCCTGCCCGCCATGAGTGCGGGCGGTTTTGTCGCCGGCATGGTGATGGCCCTGCTGGCCGGCCTGGTCAGCCGCTTTACCGATTTGAAGGAAGACGCCAACTTCGCCGCCTTCTACCTGACCAGCCTGGCGATCGGTGTGCTGCTGGTCAGCATGGGCGGCAGCAATATCGACCTGCTGCACCTGTTGTTCGGCTCGATTTTGGCCGTAGACCTGCCCGCCCTGACTTTGGTCGCTTCCGTCGCCAGCACCACGATTGTCACGCTGGCCGTGATTTACCGTCCGCTGCTGCTGGAAAGCATAGACCCCCTGTTTTTAAGGGCGGTAAACGGCAAAGGCGGACTGTGGCACCTGATTTTCCTCGTCTTGGTCGTCATGAACCTAGTGGCCGGATTTCAGGCTTTGGGTACGCTGATGGCGGTCGGCCTGATGATGATTCCGGCAATTACCGCCCGCCTGTGGGTGCGCAACATGGGTATGCTGATGCTGCTTTCCGTCATCTTCGCGCTGCTGTGCGGGCTGGCGGGGCTGCTGTTTTCCTACCACGTCGAAATCCCGTCCGGCCCGGCCATCATCCTATTTTGCGGCGGCTGGTACACACTGTCGGTCATCTTCGGTTGGGAGGGCGGCCTCCTGACCAAATGGCTGCGCCGCAGCCGCCACCGGCAGTTTTAAAAAACCGTTTGATCAAACCGCCGGCCGGGTCGGACAAGTCTTTCAGACGGCCTGCGTACGGATAAAGAAGCACCGTTCAAACCACAATACGGCGGAGCCGTTCCGCCGCCCACTAAGAAAGGATTAGAAATGAAACATTGGAAACTGTCCCTATGCGCCCTTTTGGTGGCAGGCAGCGTATCGGCCGAACCGCTGAACGTCGTCAGCAGCTTCAGCATTTTGGGCGACGTCGCCAAACAGATCGGCGGCGACAAAGTGGCCGTCACCAACCTTGTCGGCCCCGACCAAGACTCGCACGTTTACAACATCACCAGCGGCGACATCAAAAAAATCCGTTCGGCCAAACTAGTGCTGCTCAACGGACTGGGCTTCGAATCGGGAGAAATGACCCGTGCCGTCAAACAAAGCAAAGTCAATTACGCCGAAGCCGCCGCCGGCATCAAAGCCATGACGGCCGACCACGACCATGATCACGACCACGGTGGCCACAACCACGATCACGGCCGCTACGACCCGCACGTTTGGAGCGACCCATCCCTAATGCCGAAATACGCGGCCAACGTTGCCGAAGCCCTGATTAAGGCCGACCCGCAGAACAAAACCTATTACAACCAACGCCTGCAAAGCTACACCAAAGAACTGCAACAGCTCGATACCTATGCCAAAACGCAGTTCGACCGCATCCCGGCCGGCCGCCGCAAAGTACTGACCGGCCATGAAGCCTTCGGTTATATGGGCAAACGCTACAACATCAAATTCTATGCGCCGCAAGGCATCAATACCGAAGCGGAACCGTCGGCCAAACACGTCGCCGCCCTCATCCGCCAGGTCAAACAAGAAGGCATCAAAGCCGTGTTTACCGAAAACATCAAAGACTCCCGGATGCTCGAACGCATTGCCAAAGAATCAGGCAGCACCATCGGCGGCAAACTGTATTCCGACGCATTGAGCAAAACCGCACCGGCCAACACCTACACCGGCATGATCCGTTACAATGTCGATTCATTGGTTAAAGCCATGAAATAACCGCCCGGGTACCGGAGAGGCCGTCTGAGACCCTTTTTCAGACGGCCTGTACAAAACACCGCCCATACAAGGCAGGCAACCTGCAAACAAGCATTTGACATTTACGCTAACTTGCAGTTTAATCACCGAAATTGACAGACACGCCGATTTGATACAGCTTGCGGGCGTTATAGCCGAATCCCCGGGCAACCGATTAACAGGCGGCAGGCCGAAAACGGTACGAACAGTACGGACACGGCAGGCCGGCATCGTGGCCGTTGCACGGATTCCGCTATACAACAGCTAAAGCGTACAGAGTTTTTTATTAAGCTGTTTTTTAAAAGCCCGTTGTCGTGTACATCGGGCTTCGTTTATTCAAGTACGACATTATGATTATCCTGGACAACGTTTCCAAACATTACCAAACGCGCGACAAAACCCGTTTTGCCGCCGTCGAGCCGACCAGCCTCGAAATCCAAGACGGCGAAATCTTCGGTCTGATGGGCTATTCCGGCGCGGGCAAATCCACCCTGTTGCGACTGATTAACCTGTTGGAACGTCCCGACAGCGGCAAGGTCAATGTGTGCGGACAAGAGCTGACCGCGCTTGATGCCGCCACATTGCGTCAGGCGAGGCAGAATATCGGCATGGTGTTTCAGCAGTTCAATCTTTTGAGCAACCGCACCGTTGCCGACAATGTTGCCTTTCCTTTGGAAATCGCCGGATGGCCGTCTGAAAAAATCAAAGAACGCGTTAAAGAATGCCTTGAAATCGTCGGCCTGACCGAACGCGCCGACCACTATCCCGCCCAGCTTTCCGGCGGTCAGAAACAACGCGTCGGCATCGCCCGCGCGCTCGCACCCAAACCCCAAGTCATCCTCGCCGACGAACCGACTTCCGCCCTCGACCCCGCCACCACGCGCAGCGTCTTGGAATGTTTGGAAGACATCAACAAACGCTTCAACGTCACCATCGTCATCGTGACCCACGAAATGAGCGTCATCCGCCGCCTATGCGACCGCGCCGCCCTCTTGGATAAAGGAAAAGTGGTGGAAATCGTCGAAGTACGCGGCAACCAAATCCACGCCCAATCCGAAATCGGGCGCGAACTGATTCTGGAGGACTGATATGGCAGACTTAACATTCGAACAAGCCGTTTCCACCATCGTCGGCATGAAAGACGAAATCGTCCGCGCCTTGGGCGAAACCTTCGTTATGGTCGGGCTGTCCACCACGATTGCCGTCATCTTCGGCACGCTCTTGGGCGTCTTGCTTTTCGTAACTTCCAACCGCCAGCTGCATTACAACAGGCCGGTAAATTTCCTGCTCGACAACTTAGTCAACCTGATGCGCGCCTTCCCCTTCGTCATCCTGATGATTGCCATGATACCCGCCACCCGCGCCATTGTCGGCAGCACCATTGGTCCGATTGCCGCCTCGCTGGTATTGAGCGTGTCCGGCCTGTTTTACTTCGCCCGACTGGTGGAACAAAACCTGCGCGAAGTCCCCAAAGGCGTGATTGAAGCCGCCACCGCCATGGGCGCATCACCGCTTGCCATCGTCCGCAAAGTCCTCTTGAACGAAGCGCGCGCGGGCATGGTTTCCAGCATCACCGTCCTCGCCATCGGCCTGCTCTCGTACAGCGCGGCGGCAGGCATGATAGGCGGCGGAGGCTTGGGCGACCTCGCCATCCGCTACGGCTACTACCGCTACCAAACCGAAGTCATCATCTTCATCGTCGCCATCCTCGTGCTGCTCGTTATCCTGATTCAAAGCACCGGCAACGCATTAGCGCGGAAATTGGACAAACGTTAAAAGCCGAAAAAGGCCGTCTGAAAACATAGGATTCGACATCGGATTTGGATAAACCCATCTTCCGCACGCTTGGTTTTGAGGCCGTCTGAAAATCAAAAACGGCAGTATGACGATGCCCGGCCCATCGTGTGAGACTCCGGATAATTCAAATCGGGCATCTGCATCGGCAAAACCGGGCCGCATCTTGCCGTTTCGTTTCCTCCGACTGACAAATCGTTTAAAATCACGCCTTTTCCCAATAACCATACAGGCCGTCTGAAACCGTACCCCACTTTTTCAGACGGCCTCTATCCCGCATCATAAAGGAGCAAAAAATGCAACAAAGCTTATTCTTCAAAACCTTCTCAATTTCCGCCCTCGCCCTCGCGCTGGCCGCCTGCGGCGGGCAAAGCCAAGGCAGTTCGGACAAAGCATCCGGCACGCAGGCCGCTTCCGGCACTCCCGCCGTTTCCGCAGAGAAGAAAGACATCGTCATCGGTACCACCGTCGGCGACTTCGGCGACATGGTGAAAGACCAAATCCAACCGGCAATGGCGAAAAAAGGCTACAACGTCAAACTGGTTGAATTTACCGACTACGTCCGCCCCAACCTCGCCCTGTCCGAAGGCGAGCTGGACATCAACGTCTTCCAGCACAAACCTTATCTGGACGACTTCAAAAAAGAACATAAATTAGACATCACTGAAGCCTTCCAAGTGCCGACCGCGCCTTTGGGCCTGTATCCGGGCAAACTGAAATCGCTGGACGAAGTCAAAGAAGGCAGCAGCGTTTCCGCACCGAACGACCCTTCTAACTTCGCCCGTGCGCTGGTCATGTTGAACGAGCTGGGTTGGATTAAGTTGAAAGACGGTGTGAATCCGCTGACCGCTTCAAAAGCCGACATCGCCGAAAATCCGAAAAACATCAAAATCGTAGAACTGGAAGCCGCGCAACTGCCGCGCAGTCGTGCCGACGTCGATTTCGCCGTCGTTAACGGCAACTACGCCATGAGCAGCGGCATGAAGCTGACCGAAGCCCTGTTCCAAGAACCGAGTTTCGCCTATGTGAACTGGTCTGCCGTCAAAACCGCCGACAAAGACAGCCAATGGGTGAAAGACATCACCGAGGCTTATAATTCCGACGAATTCAAAGCCTATGCCCACAAACGCTTCGCCGGCTACAAATACCCCGCCATCTGGGGTGAGGGCGCGGCAGAAGGAGCCAAAGCCGAAGCCGCTTCCACCGCCTCGGCAGCCAAGTAAGCCTGCTTGAAAAAGGCCGTCTGAAAAACCCGTTTGGGTTTTCAGACGGCCTTTCGTTTGCCCTTATCCGTCAGCGCGGATGAACCATATCGGCGGGGACGACCAGTTCGTCAAACTCTTCACCTGTCAGCAAGCCCAACTCGATGGCGGTTTCGCGCAGCGATTTGTCGTTTTTGTAAGCGGTTTTGGCGACTTTGGCGGCGTTTTCGTAGCCGATTTTGCGGTTCAGCGCGGTAACGAGCATCAGGGAATGGTGCAGGAAATAGTCGATTTTTTCCGGCACGGGTTCGATGCCGACGGCGCAGTGTTCATTGAAGCTGTTGCACGCATCGCCCAAGAGGCGGATGGATTGCAAGAGATTGTAGGCGATAACGGGCATATAGACGTTCAGCTCGAAATTGCCCGACGCGCCCGCCATGCCGATGGTAACGTCGTTGCCGAACACTTGGCAGCACACCA
>ERZ772979.250-NODE-250-length-42438-cov-19.959701_pt1 | contig 42438 bp, 26 predicted proteins | sample MGYA00511130_ERZ772979 | MGnify/ENA primary metagenome ERZ772979 (study PRJEB29015, sample SAMEA2738103) | human oral metagenome | biome: human oral; feature: human-associated habitat; material: saliva | place: China | collected 2186 ...
ATTGCCATTAACCCGTCGATTCTCTCGGCGGATTTCGCGAACCTGCAGCGCGAGCTGGAGCGCATTTCCACCGCAGACGCCGCGCATATTGACGTGATGGACAACCACTTCGTCCCCAACCTCACCTGGGGCCCGCCGGTGGTCAAGCGTCTGCGCGAAATCTCCCCGGTGCCGTTCGACGTGCACCTGATGATTGAGGACGCCGACCGTTGGGCACCCGAATATGCCAGCATGGGCTGCGAATCGGTGACCTTCCACGCGGAGGCGGCTATCGCCCCCATCAAGCTGGCGCGCACCCTGCGTGCTGAGGGCGCGAAGGCGGGTATGGCGCTGCGCCCGGCAACCGCCGTGGAACCCTACCTGGACATGCTCAGCGAACTGGACATGTTGCTGATCATGACTGTGGAACCCGGCTTCGGCGGCCAGGCGTTCCTGGACGTGACCCTGCCGAAGATTGCCCGCGCCGCCAAGGCGATTGAGGGCGCGAACCTGCCGGTGACCGTGCAGGTGGATGGCGGCATCACCGAAGAGACCATCCTGCGTGCTGCGGAGGCGGGCGCAACCTGCTTCGTTGCCGGTAGCTCGGTCTACGGTGTGGATGAGGCGCTCGGCGGTCCGGAGGCGGCAATCGCCTCCCTGCGTGCGGCGGCCGCATCGGTCAAGCGTTCCGGCGCCGGTTGCGGTTGCGGCTGCTAACGGTGCACGCCGGTAGCGGCGCTTGCTTGTAACGGCCCCCGGCATCTATAAAACCTCAACGCCCCGTTGTGAAGACTGCACCTCGTCGCGGCTCTTCACGGCGGGGCGTTTCGCGTGCCAGGCGTTCTCAACCACTGCAGGTTTATAGCAAGGTAATAGCAGGGGATAGACCCCCGTTTAAGTGACGTAGTGTCAGCAAGACTATGACAAAGAGTGAAATACGTTACCCCGCGGAATTCCGCGGCAAAACCGGGCATCCTGACGGTCAGAGAAGCCAAGCTGAACCCGCCTTGATGTAACACTCAGATATCTGTAAGGTTAGGTATAGTTTAGTCATTTATAGGGGGAACTATGTCTTTCAACCGAACCGAGCTGACCGACGCTGAAAACCAGGGCGCATCGGGCGTTAACCGCCGCGCCTTCTTCGGCCTGGCACTTGCCTCCTCGGCTGCTCTCGCCCTCGCGGCATGCAGCAGCGAGACCACCACGACCACCACTTCCGGCGGTTCCACCTCCGGCGGCAATAGCGGCACCCGCACCATCAAGGACATTGACGACGAGAATGTAGAAGTTCCCGCCAACCCGCAGAAGGTTATCGTCCTCTCTGAACCCACCCTCGACGGCCTGCTCGCCCTCGGCGTGACCCCCGCCGGTTCCGTCTCCGGCCGCGGTCAGTCCGGCGTGCCCAACTACCTCGCCGACCGCGCCAAGGGCGTGCAGATCATCGGCACCGTCGCCCAGGTCAACTACGAGCAGATCGGCAACCTTGATCCCGACCTGATTCTGGTCGACTCCACCGGCGTGGACAAGCGCTCCGAGGCCTTTGAAACTCTCAAGAAGATTGCCCCCGTCGTCTACTGCGGCTACGCGGGCGGCGACTGGCGCATCAACTTCCGCAACGTTGCTAACGCTATGAACATGGTCGACAAGGGCGAAGAAGTCATCAAGGCATACGAGTCAAACGCTGCTACGCTGAAGGACCAGCTCGCCCCCAAGTACGGCGACAAGACCTTCTCCATCGTCCGCTGGGCAGGCAACGGCCCCGCCCTGATTCTCAAGGAACTGCCCGCCGGTCAGGTACTCAACGACCTGGGCCTCAAGCGCCCCGAGTCGCAGGACCGCAACGGCCAGGGCCACTCCGAGCCCGTCTCCCTGGAGAACCTGGCAACCATCGACGCGGACTACATGTTCCTGGGCACCCTCGGCGGCGCAAGCCAGCAGAACCCGAACGCGCAGGGCTCCGCAGGTCTGCAGGGCGCCGAAGAAGCACTGAATAAGGCGAAGGAAACCTCCGGCTTCACCAACCTGAAGGCAGTCAAGGATGACCACGTGATTCTCGTGGACGGCTCCAAGTGGACCTCCACCGGCGGCCCGCTGCTGCTCGAGGGCATTATTGAAGACGTCAAGAAGGCGCTTCCGCTCTAAACGCCCCGCTCTAAATACCCGGTGAAGCAATCACCCGCTGAAGCTTCCGCCACCCTTCCCGCCGCGACCTAAAAACCGCGGCGGGAAGGGGATGCACGACCCACCACACCATCCTCAAGGACCACAATGACCGAAACTCGACCCGCACGCACCGCAGCCCGCTACGGTGCCGTCGTGGCTCTCGCCGGCGCGCTCATCACCCCCGGAGCAGCGCTGACCGGCACCACCATCGCATTCGCGGACACCCCCGCCGCCACCCAGCAGGCTGATAAGGCTACCGTGACGATTTCCACCGAGAAGTGGCGCGAAGGTAAGCTCGTGCTGCGCGGCACCGGCTTTACCAGCACCGCACCCGGTCGCGGCGCAGTGTTCGCGGTGAAGTTCCTCGACGCCCTGCCGGATGAAGCGCACCAGGCGATTAACCCGATCACCAAGAAGGGCGGCAACTCGCCCGCGAACTTCATGGCAACCGCCAAGGAGGACGGCACCTTCGAGGTTGAGGTGTCCCTGCCGACCCCCGAAAACACCGGTCTGACCGCTGAGCATCTGAAGAACAAGGGCTGGACCGTGGAGGGTACCAGCCACCGTATTCAGGTGCTTTCTGGCTCCCTGGGTGGTACGGATGCGGACGGTAACACCTACGACCGTCGTGCATCTGTGTCGCAGAATATTACGCTGAGCGACCCGGCACCGACCGCGGATCCCTCTGCTACCGCTGAGCCTTCTGCGACGGCTGAGCCCAGCGCGAGTGCAGACCCCTCTGCTACCGCTGAGCCTTCTGCGACTGCCGAGCCTACCGCTGACCCTAGCGCAACCGCAGAACCCACCCCCGCACCTACCGCAGAACCCACCCCGGCACCTACCGCAGAGCCGACCCCCGCACCTACCACCCCCGCAGAGCCCACCGCTGACCCCAAGCCCGCTGACCCGAAGCCTGCTGAACCCAAGCCCGCGAACCCCGTGAAGGCGAATGTCACCATCTCCACCGAAAAGTGGCGCGAAGGCAAGATTGTGGTGCGCGGTGAAGGCTTCGTGAGTAACGCCCCCGGTCGCGGCGCCGTATTTGCGGTCAAGTTCCTGGATGCCCTCCCCGATGATGCACACCAGGCCATTAACCCCCTGACCAATAAGGGTGGCAACTCGCCCGCGAACTTCATGGCAACCGCCAATGAAGACGGCACCTTTGAGGTTGAGGTTCCCCTGCCCACCACCGAAAACACCGGTCTGAGCGCTGAAGATTTGGCTAAGGCAGGCTGGACTACCGAAAATTCCGAGCACAACGTGCAGATCCTCTCCGGTTCCTTGGGCGGAGCAGATGAGCAGGGTAAAAACTACGACCGCGGCGTGTCTATCCGACAGAAGATTAAGCTCAGCGACAAGGCTCCGGAGTACGCCCCCGTTGATGCACCCGAGCCGGTCAACGCCTCCGAACTGACCGCTGGTAATGGCGTGCAGGTGAGCCGTGACGGCTCCACCGTGACCGTGACCGTGCCGAACGCTGAACCGGGCACCTGGGTGTACGCCGCGACCTACCTTGGCAACTCCCCGCAGACCCTCTACGGCTCCGGCTGGAAGCGTCTGGATGGCAACCGTAGCTTCAGCTACGAAACCAGCGTGAGCATGCCTGCCGCAACCTACCGCGTGGTCGTGCATAACGGCAACCAGGGTGCTGAAAATGCGGTGCTCGGTTTTGCTGACATGACCGTGGAACGTGCTGTTACCCCTCGTCAGGACGTTTCCCGCGATGAGCAGGACGCCACCGACCAGCTGGTTGAAGAGCTGAACGAGAACCCGGCAACCGCAACCTCCACGGCACCTGTGCCCATGCGTAACGCGGGTGGCCGCATCAGCACCCGCGCCACCGACGTGGACGCATCCCTCGCCGCGCTCTCGCAGAGCACCGCTCCGGTCGTGAACCGTGTGCAGGCTAAGGCGAAGGTTCAGAGCGCGCAGAAGAACCTGGCAACCACCGTGCAGAAGACCGAAGCCAACGCGAAGAAGGCAGTGAAGGCTGCCGCCGGTTCGCAGAACTCGCAGAACTCGCAGAACACGCAGAACTCCGCCGCAGGCACGAAGGCACAGGGCCCGATCGTTGAGGGTACTGAGCTGACCGGTCTGACCAAGTGGCTGGTCAACAACGCCAATAACCTGCTGCTCTCGGCGGCTGGCCTGGTGGTTTTGGCTGCGGCTCTGCTGTTGCGCACCTCCAAGAAGTAAGCTCTCTGACCACACATTCACATCGGCACCGGTTCACGCTCCACACTTTTGACCCTGCACCCTTGAACAGGGGCGTGGATCGGGTGCCTCCAACCATTCGGGTCACGACCCGCTGAACTGCACCGACCTACTGAACTTCACTGACACGAACCCGGTAGCGTTCAGCTTCGACCCCGGTAATTTTGAAAGGACCACCATGCGTGCACCTTTTTCGGGAGCCCCGAAGGCATCCCTGACCTCTAAGGCGCTGACCGCCTGCGCTGCCGCAACCCTGGCGCTGGGCTTGGGAGTTGGCACCGCATCCGCTCTGCCTCCGGGCGGTGCGAAGGCATCGACTCCCGGCACTTCCTCGACCGTTTCTTCGTCTGTGAGCGAGCACGGCGTGATTTCCTTTAGCGTGAGCGGCTTCCCCGCGAACACTGTGGTGTCCGTGAAGGTGGACGACGGTAACCTGTGCCCCTCCGATGCGGCACAGGGCGCTTGCGTGGTGCACCAGCAGAAGACCGATGGCAACGGTAACGTCTCCGGTTCCTTCGTTCTGCCGGATGTTGGCGCTGGCACCCACACTCTGCGTTTCCTTGCAACTGGTGAGAAGCGTGACAAGGACGGCAAGTACCTGGGCACCGAGGCGTACAGCAACCGCAGCCCCGAGTTCACCGTGGTGGGTGAGGGCGGTTCGGATAATTCCTCCTCGAACTCTTCGGGTTCTTCCTCGAACCGCGACTCTTCCAGCTCGAAGAGCAACGGTGGTTCCTCGAACGGCGGCTCGAACTCTAACAACTCAGACTCTGCAGACGAGGCTCAGGGCTCTAACGATTCCAACGAGTCCTCGTCCAATGGTGGTTCGAACGGCTCCTCGAATGGTTCTGCAGGTGGCGCGGCTGAGGCTGAGACCGTGTACACCGACGCTGACGGCAACACCATCACTAAGGAGGAGTACGACCGCCTGAACGCGGCAGCTGACTCTTCCGATACCTCCGGCACCTCTGGCTCTTCCGCTGCGCCGGCTGCTTCGGCTTCTGCAAATGCCCAGAAGAAGGCGACCGCTTCGGCGAGCGCATCTTCTTCGGCTGTTGCGCGCGGTACTGCGTCGAGCCCGAGCGCTTCGGCTTCGGGCGCGGCTAACACCGCATCCACCGTTCAGACCGTGACTTACGGTGCTGCGTTCCCGTGGATTGGCGTGGTGGTTCTGGGCGTAAGCATTGTGGGTGCCGCTGCACTGCTGCTGACCCGTAAGCGCTAAGACTTAACGTCGGATGCGGGTGGGAGAGTAACCCGCCCGCTCCGGCGTTTCTCTCATTATCTACCGGTGTGCCGGGTGCCCCTCGCGTGGTGTGGGTGTGCCGGGTGCGCCTCCCTAGTTTTCTTGTATCGAGCATAAGGAGCATAGTGGCCCGCACGAGCTCATTGTCCCGAGATGTTCAGCAGGAGAGTACGTCCCGTCAGGGTTCTGTGATTCAGGGGCAGAAGTTGGGTAAGCGCCTGGCTTTTCTGTTCTTGTTTGCGGTGCTTTTGGTGGGGGCTGTGGCTGCTTCTTTGCTGTTCGGGTCGAATAATCTTCCGCCGGATCAGGTTCTGGCTGTTTTCAATGGCACTGCTTCTGAGCAGGCGCAGACGATTGTGATGGAGCAGCGTATTCCGCGTACCCTGGTGGGTCTTGCGGCGGGTGCGGCGTTGGCTATTGCCGGTTCTTTGATGCAGTCGTTGACTCGTAACCCGCTGGCTGAGCCCGGCCTGATGGGTGTGAATGCCGGCGCTGCGGTGGCTGTGATTGCTTCCGTGGTGGTTTTTGGCGTGATGGGTATTTGGCAGTACATGGTTGCTGCGACGATTGGTGGCGCGTTGGCTGCGGTGCTGGTGTATACGCTGGGTCGTGGCCGTGACGGGTCGATCGTGAAGCTCGCTCTGGCGGGTGTGGCGATTTCTGCGGCGCTGTCGGCGATTGCGCAGGGCCTGATTTTGGCTGATCAGGATGCGTATAACGAGTTCCGTGTGTGGGTTGCCGGTTCGCTGGAGGGTCGCGGTATGGATATTGCGTCGACGGTGGGTCCGGTGATTGTGCTGGGTATGCTGGTGGCGTTCTTTGTGGCTCCTGCGATTAATGCTTTGAGTATGGGCGAGGAGGCGGCGACCAGCCTCGGCGTGAGTGTGCGTACGACCCAGAATTTGACGTTGCTGGCGGTGACGGTGCTTGCCGGTGCTGCGACTGCTGCGGTGGGTCCGATTGGTTTTGTGGGTTTGGCGGTGCCGTTTGTGGTGCGTGCCCTACTCGGTAATGATGTGCGCTGGGTGAATTATGGTTCGGCGCTGTTGGGTCCGGTGTGGCTGCTGTGTGCTGACGTGTTGGCGCGTGTGCTGGTGGCTCCGCAGGAGACTCAGATGGGTATTGTGGCGACTCTTGCCGGTGCCCCGGTGTTCTTGTTCTTGATGACTCGTCGTAAGGTGGAGGCTCTCTAATGTCGAATTCTTCCGCTCTTTCGACGGCGACTGCCACCAGCTCCGCTAATCGTTCTGCGCGTCGTCGCGGCCGCGATTTGGGTGGCCGTCCGGTGTTGACTGTGCGCGGTCCGCTGAGTGCTCAGGTGCCGTGGCGTGTGCTGATTCTGAATGTGGCGTTGGTGGTGCTGATTGCGGCGCTGGCGTTTTGGGGCATGTTGCAGGGTGATTATAAGCTCGCCCCGGAGAAGGTCATTCCGGCGTTGATGGGTGAGGGTAAGCAGATTGCTGTGACTTTCGCTCAGCAGCGTGCGGCGCGTATTGTGGCGGCGCTTCTGGTGGGTGCGGCGCTTGGTCTGTCGGGTGCGATTTTCCAAGTGATTTCGGGTAATGCCCTGGGTTCGCCGGATATTATCGGCTTCACGAATGGTGCTGCGACCGGTGCGCTGTTGCAGATTATTGTGTTCAATTCCGGCCCCGTGGAGGTTGCTCTGGGCGCTGTGGTTGGTGGCTTGGCGACTTCGGTGCTGGTGTGGCTGTTGACGCGCCGCACGGGCCTGCATGGCTTCCGCCTGGTGCTGGTCGGTATTGGTGTGGGTTCGACCCTGGCGGCGTTCAATGCGCTGCTGGTGGTGCGTGCTTCGCTGACTCAGGCGCAGACTGCGGCGTCTTGGCTTGCCGGTTCGCTCAATGACATCACGTGGGAGCGCACCTATGCGCTGCTGGGTCTGCTGTTCGTGGTGACTCCGCTGCTGCTGATGCTGGTCCGCCCGCTGGGTGCGATTCGTTTTGGTGACCAGGTGGCATCCGGTTTGGGTGTGAGCGTGAATGCGTACCGTGTGGCGGCTCTGTTTATCGGTGTGCTTCTGGTTTCGCTGGCGACCGCGACGACCGGCCCGATTGCCTTTGTCGCCTTGGCGGCACCGCACATCGCGAAGACCCTGTCTCGTAGTGGCGGGGTGGGTTTCACCTCCGCGGCACTTATGGGTGCGCTCATGGTGCTCGGCTCTGACCTGATTGGCCGATTCGCTGTTCCCGGACGCATCATTCAGGTGGGTGTGGTGACCGGCGCGATTGGCGGCCTGTACCTGATTTACCTGATTTACCTCGAAAGGAAGAAGAGCTAGTGAACGCTAGTGTGACGACCCGCCTTGAAGGCGAGAACATGGTGGTTGCCTACGGTGAGCATACGGTGCTCAACGGGGTAGATTTTCAGGTGCCGGAGGGGGAGCTGACCGTTATCTTGGGCCCGAACGCCTGCGGTAAGTCGACCACCTTGAAGGCTCTTGCCCGCGTGAACCCGCTCAAGCAGGGTGAGGTTCGCCTGGACGGCACCCCGCTGCCGCAGATGAAGTCCCGCGCTATCGCTAAGATCCTGGCGATGCTGCCGCAGACCCCGGAGGCGCCTAGCGGCGTGACCGTGGCGGATGTGGTGGCGCGCGGCCGCTACCCGCACCAGTCGCTGCTGCGTTCCTGGTCTGATGAGGACGAGCGCGCCTGCGTGGAGGCGATGCAGGCGGCGAACGTGCTGGAGCTTGCTGAGCGTCCCATTGAGGCGCTTTCGGGCGGTCAGCGTCAGCGCGTGTGGATTGCCATGACCCTGGCGCAGCAGACCCCGCTGATTCTGCTCGATGAGCCGACCACTTACCTGGATATCACGCACCAGATTGAGGTGCTGAACCTGACGAAGAAATTGCATTCCGAAGGGCGAACGGTAGCCGTGGTGTTGCATGACCTGAACCTTGCTTTCAGGTATGCTACTCATGTTGTGTTAATGAAGCAGGGACGGATTATCGCTCAGGGCGATCCGCGTGCGATAATTACACCGGAACTTATTCAGGAAGTTTTTGACCTGCAATCGGTCATTATTCCTGATCCATGCACTGGTACCCCTTTGGTTATTCCGAAGGAGAACCAAACAATTCATATTGCCGCTGACGCTATTTCGGCGGCCCGCGAAAGCGAATAGTTTTCGCCCCTAAGCCGCGTGGGAGTTAGCACCAACCGTCTCAGTACGGGTGGAAAAGCTCGGCATTGCGCCGAGTAGCGAACGCTAGGATCTGAGGGACCCAGGATCCCCTGCGCGTAGGGCGCCTACCCGGTGCTCGCCCGTCTTTGACGCATGAACGGATCCGAGCACTGGGTAGGTTCCATTTTGGGAACCCGCAGATGAGGCACCGAGACTGCCGCATGAGACTTTGAAAGTTGCGACTTGAGAGGTTTGATGCACGGTCTCGGTGCCTCATCTCATTTAACTGCCCGGTTTGTGGTGACCACTGTTTGCGATCTACAGTTGGGGGCCTGCATTTGAACCCCGCGTTCGCTGTCATGAATGTCATGTTGTGGTTCTTTCACTTTTTCCTTTGGCTGGAGTTTGGGTAAGGGATACCATAGAGTGAGGTAGTAGAGGCTAACTAACGATAATGCGCCTCCTCACCGATTTTCACCGATTGAGTGTTTCCACAGACCAAGGAGAAACCGTTGGGCGAGCACGAACCCACCGCGACCGTTCCCGCGCAGAGTATTTCTGCCCAGAACACTTCTGAACAGGCTACTTCGGCGCAGCCGCGTACCGTTGCGCCGACCGTGCGCCCGGCCCCTCCCAAGATCCCGCGCCCCGTACCGGCACCGCGCGTGGACAGCCCCCTCATCAGCGCCCTCATTGCCGAGGCAGTCAGCCCCGAAGAGCTGAACGCCCGCATTGTTGAGGTCGTCTCTGAAGGCACCCCCATTATCGAGCCGGTGTACCGTGAAGACGGCAGCATCAGTGAGAACGAGCGCATCGTCACCTTCCTGTACCTCAACGAGCAGGCGGAGCAGGTGCTCATGTTCATCAACCGTCTGACCGATGAGAAGAACCTCGACCGTTCCCTCATGGCCCGCATCGAGGGCACTGGCTGGTGGCAGCTGAGCATGCAGATGGAAACCACCTGGCGTGCCTCCTACAACTTCTTGCCGGCGCTGCCCGGCGAGCGCCCCGCCTGGCTGGGCGATGACGACCAGGTGCGCCTGCGCGCCGCCCTGGACTCTGGCGAGGGCGACCCGCTGAACCCCGAGACCGCGTGCAACCGTATTGGTCGTTGCATGGGTGTGGTGCAGCTTGAGCACGCGCCGGTGCAGGAGTTCATCCTGACTCAGGAAGAGATTGACGCGCTGCCCGCCCCCGAGTGGATGCAGACCTCTGACGGTCACCAGTATGTGCTCGGCCGCGTGGGTGACCCCGCCCCGGATGCGCCGCTGTTCATCCAGTTCGACGGTGAGATGTGGTTCAGCCAGGGTATGGAGCACACCCTCAACCGTGCCCACGAGGCGGGCCGTATCCCGGCGATGCACGTGTTCTTCCTGCACTCTGGCGGTCGTGAGAACCGTTGGAAGGAGCTGAACGGTGACAACCCGATTGCCGACTACCTGGTAGAGATCGCGTTCCCGCACCTGGAGGCAGTGCACAGCATTAAGACCGAGCCGCAGAACATTGTGATTAACGGTCAGTCGCTGGGCGGGCTGTCCTCCCTGCTGGCGGTGCTGAGCCGCCCGGAGGCGTTTGGCGGCGCGATCGCGCAGTCTTCGTCGCTGTGGCAGCCGCAGGTCATGGACCGCCTGGACGAGCTGGAGGCGGCGGGTGAAATCGACCGCCTGCGCCACCTGCAGCTTGAGATTGAGGTGGGGGAGCAGGAGTGGGTTCTGGTGCCTCCTCACCGCGAGCTGAAGGAGCGCCTGGAAAAGCTGGGCCTGAAGAACGCGCGTTGCACGACCTTCAACGGCGGTCACGATTATGCGTGCTGGCGCGGTGTGATTGTGCCGGCCCTGGAACGTATTATTGCAGCCAGCCGGGAGGCTGAACGCACTGAGCCAGGCTCTGAAGAGGACCAGCGAGAGGTAGCCTAGGGCTCCCGTACGGGTAGAGCACACCCCGTATGGTGGGCGTGCGGGGTTCCCGTTAGGGTAAACACCGCCGCGCCCGTATCCTAGAGAAGTACAGCCTAAGAAGAGTGCAACACTACCGCGCCGCGAGGGGTACCGAAAGGTACCCGGCGTAGGTTGTGCACCCGCCCTCATTGACGAGATGGCATCACGCTGCGAACACAACGTGAGCGCTATAGAAACCGCAAACGACACAGAAATCGAGAGAAGATGACCGTAGAACGTAGCCCCCTGGCCCCCACGCCGCTCATCCCCGAGTCTTTTGCCGCGAAGTACCGCGAAGCCGGCTACTGGATTGACCAGACCATCCCCGAGTTCCTGCTGGATGCCTGCCGCGCGAAGCCGCACTTCCCGGCGCTGGTGGCAATCTCGCACGCGCAGCTCGATGAGGACGGCAAGCCTCAGCAGATTCGCCTCTCCTACGGTGAGCTGGAGGCGGCAGGTCGTGCTGCTGCGGCGCGCCTCGTTCAGGCTGGCGTGCAGCCGGGCGACCGTGTGCTGCTGCAGCTGGGTAACACCGCCGAGTACCTGGTGTACCTGCTGGGTATTTTCTGGGCGGCGGCGCTGCCGGTGTTCTGCCTGCCGCAGCACCGCACCACCGAGCTCGTGCACTTTGCGACCCGCACCGACGCTGCGGCGCACGTGTTCTCTTCGCTGACCCCGGGCGCAGATTTCACCGCCCTGCACGAGGACGTTGCCGCCGAGCTGCGCAAGAACTCCCTGGAGCCGCCGGTTGCTATTGACGTTGCGGAGCCGCTGACCCCGCTGACCGAAGAAGAGCTCGCTGAAGAGTTCGTGCCCGGTGTCATTCAGAACACCGAGAACCTGCGTGCGAGCGAGCAGGTGGCGTTCCTGCAGCTCTCCGGCGGTACGACCGGCATTTCGAAGCTGATTCCTCGCACCCACGCCGCTTACCTGTACTCGGTGCGCGGTTCGGTCGATATCTGCAAGCTGAACAACAACACGACCATGCTCGTGGTGCTACCAGCCGCGCACAACTTCACGATGAGCTCGCCCGGTATTCTGGGCGTCATGTGCGCCTCCGGCAAGCTGGTGTTTGCGGCGGATCCGTCCCCGCAGACTGCGTTCCACCTCATCGAGATGGAGGGTGTGACCACCTCCGCGCTGGTGCCGCCGCTGGCTCAGGCGTGGGTCGCCTCCGCGGAGAAGCGCGGCGTGTCCCTGCCGTCTCTGCAGACCCTGCAGGTGGGCGGTTCGAAGCTGGCCCCGGCGGTTGCGGGCAAGATTGAGTCGGTGCTCGGCTGCACCGTTCAGCAGGTGTTCGGCATGGCTGAGGGTCTGGTGAACTACACCCGCTCGACCGACCCGATTGAGCTGCGCCTGAGGACTCAGGGTTACCCGATTAGCCCCGACGACGAAATCCTGATTGTTGATGATCATGATCAGCCGGTTAAGCGCGGCGAGAGCGGCCACCTGCTCACCCGCGGCCCGTACACGATTCGCGGCTACTACCTGGAGGAGAACGCGAACCGTTACGGATTCACCGAGGACGGCTTCTACCGCACCGGCGACATTGTGCGACTGGTTGCCGGCAAGTACCTTGAGGTGACCGGCCGCGCGAAGGACCAGATTAACCGCAACGGCGAGAAGATTGCCGTGGACGAAATCGAAGAGCTGGCGCTGACCCACCCCGACGTTTTTGACGCCGTGGTCCTGGGTATCCCGGATGAGACTGTGGGTGAGCGCGTGGGCCTGGTCATTGTGCCGCAGGAAGGCGCCGACCTGGGCGAAAACCCGCGCCGCACGATGCACGAGTTCTTCACCTCGAAGAAGCTCGCCGACTTCAAGATCCCGGAGCGCGTGCAGGTTCTGCAGGAGCTGCCCACCACGAACGTGGGTAAGATTTCTCGCCGCGAGCTGCGCGCCAAGCTTGCCGAAATTTTCGGCTAAACCCTTTGAGCTGACCATTTTCAGCTAAACCGTACGCCCTTATTCCTACCCCTATTGAGGAGAAAAATGTCCGCATTTGAGACCCTGCGCCCCATCATGGAGAAGTACATCGTCGAGCCCGACTCCCTGCAGACCGCTTTTGACGAGCCGACCACCGACCTGTTCTCCCTGGGTATGGACTCGATGGGCGCATTCGCCCTGCTCGACGACCTTGCCGCTGAGGGCGCCGTGATTGAGTTTACCGAGCTGGTGGAGAACCCGACCGTGGAGTTCATCGCCTCCCGCCTGGGCTAAGCGTTACCGCACCCCGAGTGCCCGCCTGCCGCGAATGCAGGCGGGTACCCGGGGTGTTTGCTACTTACCTCGCTTTTATTTGTGCTGTCTTCGCGCCATTTTTTCGTGGCGGAGTTCTTGGCTGAGCTCTGCCGGGCTTGGCAGTGTTTGTCCCTGTCAGCTTAGTTCTGCCAGTGCGAAACGGCGGGGGAGTAGCCCCATCATTCACACACACCTCATCCCTAATTCAGATCCCTGATCCAGACCTTGAGAGAGGCCACCATGGGCGTAGCTGATACTACCGCACCCGCTAGCTTCGGGACTGCTTCCGACCTTCGCACCGCCGCGAACCCCTCCGCACAGCACAGCGCTGACAGCCCCTGGCTGCCGCTGACCACTAACGCGCGCGGCATCTATTTTGCCGCTGCGATTGACCCGACGAACCCCTGCTACAACACCGCGGAGGTTCTGCAATGCCCCGCAGACACCGACCTCGCCCTGCTGCGCGAGGCGCTGGTGCAGCTCTACCGCGAGAACGAGGGCTTCCGCGTGCGCACCCGCATTGCCGATGGTGCCGCCTCCCAGCAGATTCTGCCGCTTGAGGTGTTCCTTGCGGGTATTGACCTGCTCGTGGATGAGGGTGAACTGGACGGGGGCGAACTGGAAGAGGGCGAGCTGAGCGGCACCGCCGAGGCGGGGGAGGAGAACGCCTCTGACCTGCCCGAATCAGCCCTGCCTGACTCTGATTTGCCCGCGCCGGTGCGCCCCTGGGCGCAGCGCCTGCTCGCCCAGCCCCTCGCCACCGATGAGGGCGTGACCGTGCGCAGCGCAGTGGTGCGCTACGGCGGGTTCCTCTGGGTGTACCATTCCTTCTCTCACGTGGTTGCCGACGGGTTCGCGGCGTTCAACGGCCTCTCCCGTGTGGCGGCGATATACCGCGCCCTGTCCGCCGGCCAGCCGGTTCCGGCAACCCGCCGCATGAGCCTGCAGCAGCTGCTCGACGCCGACGATGCCGCCTCCACCGCCCGTGACGAAGACGTCGCCTTCTGGGAGTCGAGCGGCGCCCTGGAGCAGGAAGATACCTCTCTGGCGGGTCGTACCGCATCCCCGTCGGCGCAGTCTGTGCGCCTGGCGTTCAGCATTGATACGCCCACCCAGCAGGCTCTGCTGGATGCGGCAAAGCAGCACGGCGTCTCCTGGCCCGTGCTGGCGACCGCCGCCGTCGGCTCGTACCTGGCGCGTGTGGGCGGCTACCCGCAGGCTTCGTTCGGCGTGCCGCAGATGAACCGCATGTTCGCCCGCACCCTGCCGGAGGCGACCCGCGCCCTGGGTACGGCGAGCGCGCAGACCGGCTGTACCGCGGTGAACGTGCTACCGGTGCAGGTTGCGGCGACCGGCCCCATCGCGGAGTCCCTGCACTCGGTGAAGGAGCAGTACGCCCGCAACGCGGAGCATCCGCTGGCTCGTCAGGAAGACCTCGAGCGTACCGCGCGTAATGCCCAGTCCAGGCTGTTTGGTGCGCAGATTAACGTGGTGCCCTTTGACGCGGTGCTGCCGCTGGCGGCACCCTCCAAGGACGAGTCCGGAGCCGCGGTACCGACCGCGCGTATTCACAATATCTCTGCCGGTCCCGTTGCTGACGCGACCTTCACCCTGCGCGGCATGCCCGGCCGTGGCAACAGCATCTCCTGCGAGATTGATATGAACCCGGCGCTCTACACCGCCGAGGAGCTGGAACGCCACGCCGCCCGCCTGAGCGAGTGGCTGCCCGCCTACGCGGCGGAGGCGCAGCGCGAGGGTGCCTCCCTGAACAATCTCGGCTTGGCGACCGAGGCGGAGCTTGCGACCCTGCGCGAGCTGACCGCTCCGGCGCTGACCGAGCACCCGCTGGAGTACAAGACCCTGCTGGGTCGCTTCCGTGATGCGGTGGCGGCACATCCGCAGGCGCTCGCGGTGCTGGATTCTGCCCCCGCGCCCGGTGAGGTGCTCACCCCCGAGTCGGATCGCGCCTACGCTTTTGACCGCGCCCTCACCTACGCGGAGCTGGATGAGCGCGCCCGTGCGCTTGCCGCGCAGCTGCTGGACTGGGGCGTTCGCCCTTCCGACGCGGTGGGTCTGCGTGTGCACCGCGGCGCCGAGCAGTATGTGGCGCTGTACGCCCTGCTGTACGCTGGCGCCACCTATGTTCCGGTGCTTCCTGATCTGCCCGCTGAGCGTGTGGGCGTGATGATGGAGGACGCCGAGTGCTCCCTGCTTCTGCACGGCCCCGGTCTGCAGCCGCTGAGCGCGGAAGAGCTGAACCCCCAGGAGCCGCAGCGTCACGCGAACCTGCCGCAGCATACTCTGCCCCTACTGAGCGACGAGGAACCCAACGGGGAACACTCCTCAGCACCCGCCGCAGAGGAGCTTCCGGGCGCGAAAACCGGCCTGGACGAGGACGCTTACGTGCTCTTCACCTCCGGATCCACGGGCAGGCCTAAGGGCGTTGCCATCAGCCACCGCGCGATTGATAACCGCCTGCGCTGGCAGCAGCACCAGATTCCGGTGGGGGAGGGCGACCGCGTTCTGCACAAGACTCCCATCTCCTTTGACGTGCACGTGTGGGAGCTGTACTGGCCGCTCGCCGATGGTGCCGCCGTGGTCATTGCCGCCCCGGAGGGTCACCGCGACCCCGCCTACCTGGCGCGCGTGATTGCCGAGCAGTCCGTCACGGCGGTGCACTTTGTGCCGACCATGCTGTCGGCGCTGACCTCTTCGCCTGCGGCGCGCCGCATCCTGGCTGATGCTGGCTTCGGTCAGGGTCGAGAGCAGCCCCTGCGCTACGTGGTCTGCTCGGGTGAGGCGCTGCAGAAGGACCAGGTGCAGGCCGCGGGCGAGGTTCTGGGAGTGTACCCGCTGAACCTCTACGGCCCGACCGAGGCGGCGGTGGACGTGACCTTCTGGGAGACTTCCGGCGACCCGCAGCGCGAGAGCGTGCCCATTGGTGAGCCGGTCTGGAATACCGGCACCCTGATTCTTGACCCGACCGGCCACCCCGTGCCGGTGGGTGTGACGGGTGAACTGCACCTGTCGGGTGTGCAGCTGGCGCGCGGCTACAAGAACAACCCGCAGGCGACCGCGGCGGCTTTCGTGGAGCAGGCTCCTGCCGGTGCGCTCGCACTGCTGAACGGTGAGAGTCAGCGCCTGTACCGTACGGGTGATTTGGCATGCTGGGAGATTCTTCCCGATGGTCGCGCCGTCATTGGCTACCGCGGCCGCACGGATTATCAGATTAAGGTGCGCGGTCAGCGCCTGGAGCTGGGCGATATTGAGATGGCTCTCGCCGCGGTTGAGGGTGTGAGCGCTTCGGTGGCTCTGCTGTACCGCGGTCTGCGTGAGCCTGCCCTGGCGGCGGTGCTGGAGGTCGGCGACGTGCCCGCTGAGCGTGCCGAGCAGCTGGTGGAGGCGGCGCGCGAGCATTGTGCGCAGGTTCTGCCGGACTACATGGTTCCGACCCTGTGGCATACCCTGCCTGCTCTGCCGGTGAGCCCCTCCGGTAAGGCGGATCGCAAGCTGTTGGCGTCTCTGGACCTGACCCCTCAGACTTCCGATACTGAGGGTCCGCACGGTCTGCTGGAGCAACAGCTGTGCTCGATTATTGCGGGTGTGCTGGGTCGTGAGCGTTTCGGCGTGGACGAGGATTTCTTCGCTTCGGGCGGTCATTCGTTGGCGGCTCTTGAGGTGATTGCCGCGGTTGAGGAGCAGCTGGGTCTGAGCGTGAACATCGGTGCGCTGTTTGCGCATCCGACCGTGCAGGCGTTGGCGGCGTCCATTGCGGGCGAGCGTGGCGAGGGTGCGGAGTTCGCGCCGGTTCTGCCCCTGCGTGAACATCCTGCCGCGCACGACGCTATCGATGCCCCCGCGCCGCTGTTTATTCTGCCGCCTGCGGGTGGTTTGGGCTGGTGTTATGCGGGGTACCTTTCGCATCTTCCGGCTCAGCAGGGTGTGTATGCTGTGCAGGCTGAGGCGTTCTCTGACCCGCAGGCTGGGTTTGCGTCGAGCCTGCAGGAGCTGGCTGAGGGCTACCTGAAGCTGATTGAGAAGACCCTGGCGGAGCGTTCGTTACCGCGTCGTTTTGCGTTGATGGGCTGGTCTGTGGGCGGTACTGCCGCGGTGCAGGTTGCGGCGTTGGCGCAGGCTGCGGGTGCGCAGGTTGAGCGTGTCATCCTGTTGGATGCGTATCCTTCGGAGCAGTGGCAGGGCGTGCCTGCGCCGGATGAGCAGGAGAGCTTCCGTGCGCTGCTGCGTATGGGCGGTTTGCCGGAGCCTGCCGCTGATGAGCAGCTTGATTTGCCGGGTACGTTGGAGCGTTTGCAGCGGGCGGGCTCGGCGATGGGTTACCTACCGGAGGAGAAGCTGGGCGTGTGCCTGGGTAGTATGCGCGCTTCGGCGGCGTTGATGCGTGGTGCTGAGCAGGCGTTCTTTGAAGGGGACGTGTTGCTGGTGGGTGTGCCGCATGAGGATCAGCCGTACCTGGATGCGGAGGGTTGGTCGGCGCATGCGTCGTCGTTCCGTGCGGTGCTGCTGGAGGGTACGCACCCTGACCTGGTGAATCCGACGCGTCTGGCGGAGGTGACCGGCCACTTCGCTGATTAGCCCTCTCTATCTGTAGAGTAGTTAATAAATAGAAGGTCCCCGATTGATGATTTATCAATCGGGGACCTTCTATTTATTGGTTTTTGAGAACCCACTCTTTATATCGGAGATTAACTGCTGATTGCTGCCGTCGCTGTTCTTCTAGTTTTGTTTCGTTATCTCGAATGAGTGGTTTTTGGTATGAAGCTACAAGGTTGGCAAGACCTTGTGCCATTCCTGTATCTTTACTGCATTGTGCTTCAATGACGCTGAGTCGAATTTCTTCTTCTGATGCTGGGGCATTTCCATCACCGCTAGCGCGGGTTGCATCTGATAGCTCTTTTGTACCCCATTCTTCGTCGCCTTTTCGTGGTGTTAGACCTTTATCCGATAGGCATTTCCACCATGCTTCACGGTATTTTTTCCATTCGGGATGATTCATGGCAGCTGCATAAGATTCGCCGTGGATTCGACGATAGGCTTCTGTGAGGCCACTTTGCTCTTCGATGCTGATGCCGGCAATCTCTTTCATAGTGGCTGAGACTTCAGGCATGCACTGTTCCATAATTTTTGTGTCATAGCCCCCGGACGATGGTGCATTCCCGAATCGCTTGAAGTTTCCATATTTGGCAGCGTATTCGGGGTTCCAGAGACCAAACTCGCGACCGGATGAAACGATTTTAATATCTTCTATATCCGGGATATATATTTCATAGGATTGGCCATGTTTTGCAAAACAGCGCTGCCTGAGAATTTCCAAGGCTTGAGTGTAATACTGGGAATTTTCATCGAAAATGTCATTGTATTCTTCGAGTGGAGTAATGATTCGGTTGTTTTTATAGTCTAGAGTTGCTTGGGCTGTTTCATCACGTTCTAGTTGCGGGCCTGTAGAACAGGATGTGCAGGCTAGCGTGAATGCAAATGTTAAAGCCATTGCGGGTTGAAAGAATTTCTTGAGGTTCATGATTCTCCCTCCGTAATTGGATAAAGAATATGTGACAGTAAAGAAAGCGGGGCTGTATTTTGCTGATTGTTGCAAAGCATATGACCCAGTGAATATGGGTGTCGAGAGAATCTGGAATCTATGTGAATCCCAGAGCGATAAGCAGAATCTCGGGGGAGTGCCTGCTAGCTTGGGAGTGCACCCATAGCGAAAGGCCAAGACGCTATGGCAGACCACGCACAAGGGTGTTTCTGCAGCGTCGTCACTGCTGGGAGAGTATTCTAGAGCTTCATCATGAACCCCTATGAGTTATGGAGGGCAAATGCTCGTAGATGAGTGAGTCGTGCCCCCTGCTGGTCGGGCACCCTGAATATCCACCGATACTATGGCGAATATCATAGTTGAAGGGTGGTTAAAGCCTACCACCGGCTAGACGCACCAGGCAACCAAAATCCCGGTCACGTCTGATTTATTACATGAGAAACGCATAGTCAACGAGCATATCAACAGGAAGCAGCTCGGGTACCCCGCGCCCCTTCACAGTTAAAAACGAATGCCCCCGGTTGATAAATCATCAACCGGGGGCATCGTTTAGCGTCTAACGCAGAACCGGGGTTCTACAGCCAAATGCTTAGTGCTGCTCCAGCTCGGAGTTAGCGTTCACGTTCAGCAGGTCGTACTTAGCGAATGCCTTCGCGGGAACATCTGCTGCAACCTCGCCGCGCTTTGCCAGCATCTGCAGGGTACGGACAACAACCGACTCTGCATCGATGTGGAAGAAGCGACGTGCACCCGGGCGGGTGTCTGCGAAGCCGAAGCCGTCAGCACCCAGGGTTGCGAAGTCGTTCGGAACGAACTGGCGAATCTGGTCGGGAACCTCCGAAGCGAAGTCGGTGGTCGCGACGATCGGGCCAGCAGCGCCAGCCAGCTTCTGGGTCACGTAAGGAACGCGAGCGGGCTGGTTCGGGTTCAGCAGAGCCTCTTCCTCAGCGGCAATGCCGTCGCGGCGCAACTCGGTCCACGAGGTGACAGACCAGACGTCTGCGGAGACGCCCCAGTCCTCAGCCAGCAACTGCTGAGCCTTCTCAGCCCACGGAACAGCAACGCCGGATGCCAGCAGCTGTGCCTTGGGGCCGGAGGTCAGCGGGGACTCGCTGATCTTGTGGATACCCTTGACGATACCCTCAACGTCAACGTTTGCCGGCTCAGCAGGCTGGTGAATCGGCTCGTTGTACACGGTCAGGTAGTACATGACGTTGTGGTCTTCGTCCTTGGTGCCGTACATCTGCTCGATACCGCGCTCCACGATGTGAGCAATCTCGTAGCCGTAAGCCGGGTCGTAAATCTTGAACGCCGGGTTAGTGGACGCCAGAATCGGGGAGTGACCGTCAGCGTGCTGCAGACCCTCACCGGACAGGGTGGTACGACCTGCGGTTGCACCGATGACGAAGCCGCGGCACAGCTGGTCAGCAGCAGCCCAGAAGGAGTCGCCGGTACGCTGGAAACCGAACATCGAGTAGAAGATGTAAATCGGAATCATCGGCTCGCCGTGGGTGTCGTAGGACGAACCCAGAGCGATGAATGCAGCGGTTGCGCCTGCCTCGTTAATACCCACGTGAACAATCTGGCCCTCGGGGGACTCGGTGTAGGTGAGCATGAGCTGGTGGTCAACGGGCACGTAGTTCTGACCGTTGGGGTTGTACAGCTTAGCCGAGGGGAAGAAGGAGTCCATACCGAAGGTACGTGCCTCATCGGGGGTGATGGGAGCGATACGGTGACCGAAGCCCTTCACGCGCATGAGGTCCTTCATCAGGCGGACGAACGCCATGGTGGTAGCAGCGGTCTGCTTGCCGGAGCCCTTCTTGGTCTGTGCGTAGACCTTGGACTCGGGCAGGATAATCTCAGGCTGGGTGTTTGCACGGCCGGGGATGTAACCGCCGAGTTCCTTACGGCGTGCCTGCATGTACTGCAGTGCCGGGTGGTTTGCCTCGGGCAGGTAGTACGGCGGGTTGTACAGATCCTTCTCCAGCTCCTCGTCGGAGATGGGGATGTTCAAGTGGTCACGGAAGCCCTTCAGTGCTTCCATGGTGAACTTCTTGATCTGGTGGGTGGAGTTACGTGCCTCGAAGAACGGGCCGAGCTCCGCACCCTTAATGGACTGTGCCAGGATGACGGTGGGCTTGCCCTTGGTCTCCATAGCTTCCTTGTAGGCTGCGTAGAGCTTCTTGTCGTCGTGGCCACCCAGACGCAGGTTGAAGATCTGCTCGTCGGTCAGGTCTGCAACCAGTTCCTTGGTCTCGGGGTACTTGCCGAAGAAGTGCTCGCGGATGTAGCCACCGTCTTCACCGCGGAAGGTCTGGTAGTCACCGTCGAGGGTCTCGTTCATCAGCTGGATGAGCTTGCCGCTCTTGTCCTTCTTGAGCAGCTCGTCGTAGTCGGAGCCCCACAGGACCTTGATGACGTGCCAGCCTGCGCCGCGGAAGAATCCCTCGAGCTCCTGAACGATCTTGCCGTTACCGCGAACGGGGCCGTCCAGACGCTGCAGGTTGCAGTTGACGACGAAGGTCAGGTTGTCCAGGTGCTCGTTTGCAGCCAGCTGCAGTGCACCACGCGACTCGGGCTCGTCCATTTCGCCGTCGCCCAGGAATGCCCAGACGTGCTGCTCGGAGGTGTCCTTGATCTTGTGGTTGTGCAGGTACTTGTTGAAGGATGCCTGGTGGATAGCGTTCAGGGGGCCCAGACCCATGGAAACGGTCGGGAACTGCCAGAACTCGGGCATGCAACGGGGGTGCGGGTACGAAGGAATACCGTCTGCGCCCTTGGTCTTCTCCTGACGGAAGCCGTCCATCTGGTCTTCGCTCAGGACGCCCTCAACGAATGCGCGGGAGTAGACACCGGGGGAGGAGTGACCCTGGAAGAAGACCTGGTCACCGCCACCGGGGTGGTTACGGCCGCGGAAGAAGTGGTTCTGGCCCATTTCGTAGAGGTCAGCCACACCTGCAAAGGTGGAGATGTGACCGCCAACGCCGATGCCCTTCTTCTGGGCACGCTGAACCATAATTGCTGCGTTCCAACGAATCCATGCGCGGTACTGGCGCTCGAGTTCCTCATCACCGGGGTACTCGGGCTGCTGGTCGACGGGGATGGTGTTGATGTAGTCGGTCTTGACCAGAGTGGGGACCTTTACGCCCTTCTCGCCAGCCTCCTTGAGCAGTGCGCGAAGGATGTACTCTGCACGCTCGGTGCCGTGAGTCTTGATAAGGTCCTCGAGGGACTCAGCCCATTCCTGGGTCTCTTCTACGTCGATGTCCTTCAGGCCATCAAGAAGGGTGCTCAGGGAGTGCTCGTTCGGTACGTTAGCCAAACTAATCCAACCTCTCTTCTGTGCGGTTGTGAGATCGCCCGCCCCGCGATGTTGCGTTGTCGAACAATCTTTGTGTTTAAGCGCTATAGGTCTGTAAGACCCACATCGCTTCTTATCTCTACTATCTTAGACCTAAAGGCGCCTCTCTTGGTCTCAAATGAGGGTTTTTGTGATGTGGGTTTCGCATTGTGACTATCTGAGTGGAAAATATGCGCATCAAAAGTACTAGTTAGGGTCTTTTTGTACCTAAATAGCGCGGAATGACGGGGTTGGCGGAATGGCGCGGAAAGAAGGGGTGTGACCTACCTAAAAGATAATGGTCCAACATGACTTGTTGTGGCTTAGTGTGGGGTGCGGTGGGAAAATGAAAAAAATATTGAGACATAGAACACGTATTATGGATTTGCATGTCGCACCAGAAGCCCGTATAGTTTTTTCTTGTGTTCGCCACTGGAACGAAAATGAAACAGTGAGAACTACGGGTCTTTAGCTCAGCTGGTAGAGCGCCACGTTTACACCGTGGATGTCATCGGTTCGATCCCGGTAGGACCCACCGCTAACCCCGGTACCGCAAGGTGCCGGGGTTTTTGTTTACCCGGTTTTTCTTTACCCGTTACCCGCCGCGAGCTTTACCTATTACCCGCAGCGAGGGTGCCCGGCGGGAAGCTCACGAAGATAATCCAGCCGGAACTGTGATTCCTCCAAGCATAAAACTGCAGTCCACCTATATATAGCCTGCCCTAAGCGCGTATCCTTATATACATGACTGAAAACAAGAAGGCACAGATTGGTGTCACCGGCCTTGCTGTCATGGGCGCAAACCTTGCCCGCAACCTGGCACGTAACGGCTACACCGTGGCACTGCACAACCGTTCCGTAGAGAAGACCGACGCACTGCTGGCTGAGCACGGCGCAGACGGCGACTTCATCCGTACCGAGTCCCTGCAGGAACTCGTTGACTCCCTCGAGTCTCCCCGCCGCATCCTGATTATGGTCAAGGCGGGCGCACCCGTCGACGCAGTGATCGAGCAGCTCACCCCCATGCTCGATGAGGGCGACATCATTATTGACGGCGGTAACTCTCACTTCCCCGACACCATCCGTCGCGAGCACGCCCTGGCTGAAAAGGGCCTGCACTTCGTGGGCGTTGGCGTCTCCGGCGGTGAAGAGGGCGCTCTCTGGGGCCCCTCCATGATGCCCGGCGGCTCCGCAGAGTCCTACAAGCACCTGGGCCCGCTGCTCGAAAAGATCGCAGCGAAGGCACCTCAGGACGGCGCACCCTGCTGCGCATGGATCTCCACCGACGGTGCGGGTCACTTCGTGAAGATGGTCCACAACGGCATCGAGTACGCCGACATGCAGGTGATCGGCGAAGCTTACGACATTCTGCGCTCCATCGCAGGCATAGAGCCGGCACAGCAGGCAGAAATCTTCAAGACCTGGAACGAAGGCGACCTGAGCTCCTACCTGATCGAAATCACCGCAGAGGTGCTCGCACAGGTAGACGCAAAGACCGGCAAGCCCCTGGTCGACGTTATCGTTGACGCAGCGGGCCAGAAGGGTACCGGCCTGTGGACCGCTAAGGCTGGCCTGGACCTCGGTTCCCCCGTCTCCGCTATCGCAGAGTCCGTGTTCGCACGCGCCCTCTCCTCCTCCGAGCGTGAGCAGCGCGAGCAGGCACAGCGCGAACTGCCCGCAGGTCTGATCGCAACCACCGGCATCGGTGCAGGCGACCCCGAGTTCGTTGAGGATGTGCGCCGCGCACTCTTCGCATCCAAGCTCGTTGCGTACGCACAGGGCATGGACCTGCTCACCCGCGCAGGTAAGGAATACGGCTGGGACCTGAAGCTGGACACCATCGCATCGCTGTGGCGTGCAGGCTGCATCATCCGCGCCGAGCTGCTGGGCGACATCATGGCTGCCTACGCAGGCGAAGCACCCGCAAACATGCTGCTGGCACCCGCCTTCAAGAACCTCATGGAGGAGCTCGTTCCTTCCTGGCGTCGCGTGGTGGCTAAGGCAACCGCACTGGGCATCCCCGTGCCGGTATTCGCTTCCGCACTGTCCTACTACGACGGCCTGCGCCGCGACCGCCTGCCCGCATCCCTGATTCAGGGTCAGCGTGACTTCTTTGGTGCACACACCTACGGTCGTATCGACGAAGAGGGCGCCTTCCACACCATGTGGAGCGGTGACCGTTCCGAGGTGAACGCAGCGGACATTCACGTTCACTAAGCTCCCGTAGCTGAATACGTCAAAGCCCGCCTTCGGCTGGATGAGAATCCGGTCGAAGGCGGGCTTTCGTTATGTCTTGTTCGTTATGTCTTGACGGGGCACCCCCGAGATGCCTCAGGGATATATCAGGGGCATCTTGAGGGGTATAGCAGGGGAGAAGACCTGCGGAGCCCGGTGAGGAGCGCGGAGCCTCGTGAGGAACCGCCAGGTGCGCCTCTACCGCCTCAAAACGCTTGCTAAGCGCTAAATCCACATGGCGGGGTCAATGTACTCCACAGCGTCCACCAGCGGCTTCTTCTTCTCCGGGGTACGCGGGCGGTGCTTCGCCGGAATACCGGTAATAATCGAATCCGCCGGGTGATCATTGACCACCACAGCGTTCGCGCCAATAGCGCTATCGGCACCAATAACCACCGGGCCCAGCACCTTTGCACCGGCACCAATGGTCACACGGTCACCAATGGTGGGGTGACGCTTCACCTTCTCCAGGGAGCGACCGCCCAAGGTCACGCCGTGGTACAGCATCACGTCGTCACCGACCTCAGCGGTCTCACCAATGACAATGCCCATGCCGTGATCAATGAAGAAACGGCGGCCAATGGTCGCGCCGGGGTGAATCTCCACACCGGTCAGAAAACGAGCAAACTGCGAGAGAGTACGAGCCAGAGCCTTCGTCTCGTCCTTCTGCCAGAGCTTATGGGTCAGACGGTGAACCCAAATGGCGTGCATACCCGAATAGTTCAGCGCAATCTCGACAGCGCCGCGCGCAGCAGGGTCGTGCTGGCGGACGTTCTCAATATCTTCACGCAGACGCGCAATAAAACTCATGGGTTCCCTTTCCCTCATCGGTCGTGCTCTGTGTATGCGACCTTTCCAAAGGTACCAACAACGGTGCTCATTCACCTATTCCCGAACTCTGTCGTCGTCATAGTGAGTGCTCTCTATAACATCTCGGTCACAATTGCGTGCGGAACGTAATATTCGGGCTCGGGCGGGTCTCAGCGGGGGAGCATCGCGGGAAAACGCAAACGCTCCGCCCCGGCATGCAACCGGGACGGAGCGTCGAACACTGCGTACTGTTCTAGATGGCGGCCTCACGGGGAGGGGTGCCGAAGACCGGGACCTATTAGCCGCGGATATCCTCGTACAGAGCGGTAGAGATGTAACGCTCACCGAAGTCGGGAACGATAGCCACAATCAGCTTGTCCTTGTTCTCAGACTTCTTAGCCTCCTCCAGAGCAGCCCACACAGCCGCACCGGAAGAAATACCGCCCAGAATACCTTCCTGGGTGGCCAGCAGGCGGGAGGTGCGCATAGCATCCTCAGCGCTGACCGGAGTCACCGAATCGTAGATGCCGCGGTCCAGGGTGTCGGGAACGAAGTTAGCGCCCAGGCCCTGAATCTTGTGGGGGCCAACGCGACCCTCAGAGAGCAGCGGGGAGTCCTTCGGCTCAACCGCAACAACCTTCACGTTCGGGTTCTGCTCCTTCAGGTACTTACCGGTACCGGAGATGGTGCCGCCGGTGCCAATACCCGCCACGAAAATGTCGACCTTACCGTCGGTTGCTTCCCAAATCTCGGGGCCGGTGGTGTTGTAGTGAATGGTGGGGTTCGCCTCGTTGGAGAACTGGGACGCCAGGATAGCGTTCTCGGTGGTCGCAACGATTTCCTTAGCCTTCTCCACAGCGCCGCGCATACCCTCGGTACCCGGGGTCAGCACAATCTGAGCACCGTAAGCGCGCAGCAGCACGCGACGCTCAGCAGACATGGTCTCCGGCATGGTCAGGATGACGCGGTAACCGCGAGCAGCACCCACCATAGCCAGCGCAATACCGGTGTTACCGGAAGTACCCTCAACAATGGTGCCGCCGGGCTTCAGTGCACCCGACTTCTCAGCAGCGTCAATGATGGCGCGACCGATGCGGTCCTTGACCGAACCTGCGGGGTTGTAGAACTCAAGCTTGACCGCTACGTTACCGGGAAGACCTTCGTCCAGTCGGTTCAGCTTAACCAGGGGGGTCTGGCCGGTTGCTTCAACAATGCTGTTGAGAATCTTTGCCATGGGGTGCTCCTTACATGAGCCTGGGGGGAGGCCAGCCGCGATGGGGTCTCCGCAATGAATAATCGGTTACGTGGCAACTCTACTACTCACCGGCAGTAGGTTTAAACCTGCGGTCACAGTTCGTAATAATGCCAGAGAAAAACCTCAAGGAACAAGGTTCAGAAAGAGGGTACAGAAAAGCGCCGCACAAGCCCTTTCTCGACAAAGGATGATGAATGTGCGGCGCTCTCTAGAAACATTATGTAGCCCAAAAGACAACCTCTGTATATAAGAGTAGTGGTGAACTCTGTTCACCGCAAGCTGGAGCCACAAATTTTATTGCCATCAATGGAAAAAACAGTAGAAAACCGCATCCTGAGACGGCACAACGCTAAAAGCGGGGGAGAAAACCAGCCTCAGAGGACTAGTTGATGTCCATGTGCAGGTCCCACTTGTTGTTCAAGTAGCGACCAACAGCCTCACCGAACATCTTCACGTGACGCTTGTCAGCCGCCACGGTCTGCTCCTTGCCGTCCTTGAACAGCTTCTCGCCCAGATCCACGTTCAGAGTCACGGTCCAGTTGTACGCGCCCTGCGCCAGAACCGGCTGCTTGGTGCCAATGGTCAAAGTAGCGGTCGGGTTCACGTACCAGGTCTTCTTCTCGTCAATACCTGCCTTAGTGGAATCCGCGTACTTCTTCATCGCCGCCAGGGTCTCCTGGTCGGTGCTGACCTCGTTCATGTAGTGCATATCGCCGGTACGTAGCAGGTACTCAAACGCCGCACCGAAGTACGCCAGAGCCGCCGCGAAGCCAGCCACCGAATTCTGGTGCATAGCCTCCGGAACGATCGGGGACGGCACGTTCTGCGGCGGGTGCTCAGCGTTACCCGGCTGGTACTCGCCGTGATCCTCCATCTTCTCCAGCTTCGCTACGCCACTGTAATCCTTATTGTCGTTAGGCAGCGGAGAGTTTGCGGCGGTAGCCGAAGCCGACGCAGAAGCGGACGGGGAAGCAGACGCCGAAGCCGACGCAGAAGCGCTCGGCGACGCGGTAGCAGACCCAGAAGCAGCAGAAGCGCTCTCAGAGCCAGAAGCGGAAGCAGACGCCTCAGAAGTAGCCTTAGAGCCACAAGCCGCCAGCAAAGCCATAGAGCTGACGCCCAGCACACCCAGCGCCGCGCGGCGGGTCAGGTTCTCGGACATAGTGATACCTTTCAGTCAGTCGGTGATTGCAACCAGTTTAGCCGCAAACCCAACAGGATACAGAGTTGAGCGGACGAAGCGTGAGAAGCGCCTCGCAGATAAAAGCGTTATGACGAACTATGACGCCGCGGAAGTGGCGGAAGCCTCAGCAGAAGCGGCGGCAGAAGCAGAAGCCGAACCGGATGCCGCGCCAGACGCCGCAGCACTCGCGGTGGACGCGCCTCCCTGGGTGGCGGCACCCTGAACAGTAGCACCGTACGCCACGCTCAGCTCCCACATCTTCGAATCAGCGTGGTAGCGGCCGCGGAAATCGCACTCCTGAACCGTCACCTGAGAAGCAGGACCCGCCGCAGTAGCAGAAGCAGAAGCACTCGGGGACGCCGCATCAGACACCAGCGCATCCTCAGAAGGCTCAGCAGAAGCAGAAGCAGAAGCAGAAGCAGAAGCAGAAGCAGAAGCACTCGTGGAGGTGACCACCGGCTGAATTTTGCCCTCTGCCACCGCCTCCGTACCGAAGTCCAGAGTGTACTTGCCCTTAAACAGCAGATTGCCATCACTCATAATGGACGGCTGCGCACTCGAAAGCGCATAGGAAGCCGACGGATTCACATACCAGGAACCCTTCTCCACACCCGCAAGAATAGAAGCCGACAGAGCATCCATCTCAGAGCGAGTCTTCGACGACAGCTGAATGCCGGTCGAGAACGCATCCGTGCTACCGGTCTTCACCAGATAATCCATAGCCGCCGCAAAATAAGCAATCGCCTCATGAAAACCCGTCACCGTATTCGCCGACAGAGCATCAGTCACCTTCGGCTTCGGAGCATTACGCGGCGGATGCTCCACCGTGCCCTGCTCATAATTCACCGCACCCTCATAGTGGGTGTACTCCACCAGACCCGAATAGTTCTTACCATCATCACTGTACCCATTCGGGTTAGCGCTCGACTTCGAACCATTCAGGCTACCACCCTGAGAACCCGACTGCTGGCTAGAGCTACCCGAGCCGCACGCGCTCAACAGCGCCGCAGAACCGGCAACAGCGGACGCGCCCAAGCCCACACGCAGCAGAGAACGGCGAGAGAAAGACTGAGAAAAAGAAGACATAAGAGAAAAAACCTTGAATCCAGGAAAGCTCGTTACTACCAGAGTAAAACAAATCATGCCCTAACCCGAGTGCGAGTTAGGGCATGATGCCTCATCCATCTGAGGGCTTAAAGGTTGTCACCATTAGAATTGCCGCCATTACCGGAGTTGCCGGAATTGCCAGCATTACCGCCGTTAGCGGCACCACCATTAGCACCACCATTCTGCGGCTGAGCCGACGCCTGAGCCTCGTACTCATCCTGAATAGTCAAAGTCCAGTCATTATCGTGGCGCACACCGGTAATCACCAAGCCGCGCTCAGTGCGGCGAACCTTCTCAGACATCTCCGCGGGAGCACCGTCAATCACCACGGTCGGACCCAAATCAATCACCAGATCAAAGGTCCACTGCACGCTCTTCTTCACCAGAGTCGGAACAGCAGTGAACGCAGACATCGTCACCTTCGGCGACACAAACCAATCACGATTCTGCGAGCTCTCATTCGACTCATCCATAAACGACGAGAACGAAGCAATGAACTTCTCATCAGCCTTCGACTCACGCAGCGGAGCCGCATCACCGGTCAGCACCAGGTAATTAATCGCCGCATACACGAACGCAATCGAATCGTACAGACCCTGCACCGAGTTCTCCGAAGCGCTCGCCGGACGCTTGGGGAACGGCACGTTCTGCGCGGGAGCAGACTCGGTCGCCGGAACGAAAGTGCCCTTCTTCTCGTAGTTGTCGAAGGTGACCTCGCCGCTAAAATCAGTACGCGCAGAAGCCGAAGGGGAAATCTGAGGGGTATCCGCATCAGCGTTTTCGTTGGTGGAAGAAGAACCACCGCCGCACGCAACCAGCAGGGCGCTCAAAGACACGCCCGCAACGCCCGCACCCGCGTAACGCAGAGCAGAACGGCGGCTGATGCCGGTGGTGGAACTGGGAAGCCCGGAGGTCATGGGGAAAAGCGCCACGGAATACCTTTCGAGTGAGAATCTCAGGTGAGAGACGAGTGAGAGAACGCCTCGACGAGCGGATATCACACGCGGACATCCCTCTAGAGACAGTCCTAAGTATAACGCGCCCCCGCCTTCACACCCGTGCGTACCAGTGCTCAAAGGAGCGTGATATGCCGCCCATCAGCGAACTTACCGTGACTAGGAACTTAGTGGAACCAGCGGGAGCATCGCACCGGATGGGGTGAAAGAGGGGACGCGTTCATCGTCTATAGGGGGAGGGGCTACTGGGCACCCGCCGCGGGAGCAGCATCTCCACCAGCGGCACCGGGATCAGGAGCACCGGGCGCTGCGCTCGGCTGAACCGTCGCAGCGGCAGGCTGAGTTGCCACAGGCTGCGCGGTAGCCGCAGGCGCCTGGGTAGCGGCAGGCTGAGGAGCCTGAGCCGCGCCACCCTGACCGGTGCCGGTCTGCGCACCACCGTTCTGGGAGCCAGTGTACTGACGGGAACCGTTCTGGGCGGCAGGAGCCTGCGCACCACCGTTCTGCGCGGCACCATTCTGAGAAGTGCCCTGAGCCGTGCCGTTACCCGAAGTATTCGCGCCGGTGTGTGCGCCAGCATTAGCCGCCACGGTGCTGTCATCAGTCACCGTCGGGGTATAGGTCGAGGAAGGATGCGCACGCGGAGTCTGCGTCGGCTTCGGGGTCAACGCGGGATCGTACTGCTGAGGCGCAATTACCAACCAGCGCTTCGCCTCTTCATCGTACTCAGCGTAGAGAGCCTTAATCTCCTGTGCCTCAGTGTCTTCCAGAGGCTTGGTCGTATTAGTCGCCTTCTCAACCTGCATACCGTGCGCCTGAGTTACGGTGCACGCCCACGCATACTTAGTGCCGCGGGTCGTCGGCTGCTTATCGGTCAGACGGAACGTCCACTCGCCGCCCACCAGCCAGTTCGTACCGGGAGCATAGAACGCACGCAGCTTCTCCAGCGCCGCACGATTGGTAGAGTTCTGAGCCTGAACCACCTGCAGAGCAGGACCGGGGTCACCGGTCATGCGGGCATAGTTCACCGCCGCCGCAAAATACGCGAAGGTAGCGCGCAGACCGCGGGCGTTCTTGTCGTACATGCTCTCATCCTCAATCGGGATGGGCACGGCACTCGCCTTAGAATCAACGCTTGCCGGGCCGGCAGTCGGCTCAATCGTGTAGACCTGACCGGTTTCCGGGTCGGTGCTACTCATCGGAGCTGCGCCATTACCGGGAATGTACTTGGTCCACTTCAGCTCGCCCGACAGATTGTCGTAGGCACCCGCAATCGAAGCGGAAGCAGTGGGGGAGGCGGTCGCCTCCTCAGTCTTTTTGGAACCGCAAGCGGCAAGCATCGCACCCAGGGCGGCGGTGCCCGTAAGCGCAATAAAGTGGCGGCGGCTGTGAATCATAGTGATCCCCTTGAATGTGCTGTGATGCGGAAGTATCGGTGATAAGTAAAGAGCTCACGCTCCAGTTCTCAGCCTAACATCACGCCCCCGCAGGAGGGCGCGAAGCAACCACCCGCAGGGCGGGTAGACGCGTATTGAGGCGAAAATGGGCGGACCTCATCTAGCCCTAGCCTATAGATTTCACGCGTGGCACACAAATAAAAGCTCTTATCCGTGCCTCATATCACCCAATATGACGGGTTCTTTGAGGCACGGATGTAAAGAAGTTTTAGGCTGAGCCTCGAATATAACGAGCCGCCTTAGAAGAGGTGCTCTCATTCGGGGTCGGGTGCGCACTCGGAATATTCGCGGACGGTTCAGCGGTAGCCGCAGGGGTAGCGGTAGTACTCGGGGAAGAGTTCGGATCCTCCAGCATCTGCCAGCCCTCTTCACCAAAGTAGACGTAAGCATCCGCCTTCTGATTGCTACCGTAGATACCGGTGAGCTGCTCACGCTGACGGGTCTCATGGTTGAACAAGAACGCGTTCTCGTCCACCTTCAGGGTCGCCTTCCAGCAGTAGACGTCCTGCTCGGTAGCGGGCACCGGCTGCGGGGAGCTCAGGTTAATGCACATGGGGTGGTTGTTCTTAGAGACCAGCCAACCAATGTTGTAGCGGTAGATATCGCGGTACATTTGCGCCATCTGACTAAAGTGTTCCTGGCCGGGCAAATCCATGAAGGGGTTGGTGTCACCGGTGAGGAGCATATAGTTCTGTGCCGCACCCCAGTACTGCAGGAAGGCGTGCAGGCCCTCGACGGTGCGCTCTTTAGCTTCCGGGGGCATGGTGGGGCGGGGGACATTGACGGCTCGATGGCTCAGGGTGCCGTTCGAGAAATTACCGACGCGCTCAAAGAACTCATCGGGCAGGATCGCCGGGCCGCGACCGTCCAGGGCGGATGCGGGCAGGGGCTCGGCGTAGGTGATGCTGCGCGTGGTGGTCGCAGATTTGGTCTGGGAGCTCTGAGGAGCAGCCTTAGTAGGGGAAGGGTTAGCGAGTGGTTGAGGGCGAGAAACTGCGCTGGGGCTGCAAGCGCTTGCGAGTGCGCTCAATGCTGCTCCGGAAGAAAGAGCAAGAAGATGGCGACGTGACAGCGAACCGAACATACGCAACCTTTCGCAAGAGTAAAGACGGGCAGGCAGTAACGGGTAGCTCGGATGCAGTGAACCTCAACGGCAGTTGATTGCAGTTGCGTGAGGGGTCGGTGAGCGTTCCCGATGGGTGTGGCATACCGCGGTGAGTACGGATGCGATAGAAAGGGCAGGTCAGAAGCCGCCTGAAGGAATCGGTGTGGGTTATGACCTGCCTGGTTGTCGTGCTCAATGATTCTAAGCGTACTTTCAGGTTCACAATGACCATATCTGCGCTTAAAGGTAAAAAGTTATCAAATCTTAATATTTGCCCGTTTTATGCGGGTTATAAAACGTACCAATGTGTTCCGGATAACCGTATTGAAATGTGCTTTTTTCCCGCGGAAACTCAAGGATTTTCCCACCTGCTCTTCTTATGAATAAATCATAAATTGGAGTTGTTGCACCCTATGCGCAAGTAACATCTCAACCTCTTCAGGTTGTCCAAACACCTATCAAAAACAGCCCCTCGCACAGCCTGGGCACCCCCCATCCGCACAACCTAGCCACAACGCGACCGCGCCAACACCCACACATGGCATGAAGCAGGTACACCCTATGGGACAATAGCGCTGTGACTACCACCGACTATGCGCAGCTCAAAGCAGCTCGCGAACTGCTCACTCGAATCCCCCTCCCGCTCGACGTAGAAGCCGGCGAAACCCCCGGCACCCCCTACACCGTCGCCCACGACGGCACCGCCGAGCACGGCACCGCCACCGCGCGCACCCTACTCGCCGCCATGGCACGCCAACTCGACGACTACATCCTGCCGCGCAGCGCCAGCGTCGACAACCCCCTCACCATCGTGGTCGGAGGCTCCACCGGCGCCGGCAAATCCACCCTCGTTAACACCCTGCTCGGCGAACCGCTCACCCAGTCCGGCGCGATTCGACCCACCACCCGCCACCCCGTACTCCTGCACCGCGCAGAAGACGAAGCGGCGCTATCACCCGAACGCTTCCTGCCTACCCTGCCGCGCACCCGCACCTCCGGAATGAACGCCGGATCGCAGGCACTACCCGGCCTCGACCCGAAGATTGCGCGCGCCCTCATTCCTATTACTACCTCGGCGCTACCGCAGGGCATCGCGCTCATCGACGCACCCGATATCGACTCCGTCTCCGAGGAAAACCGCACCCTCGCCAAGGAACTGCTCTCCGCTGCCGACCTGTGGCTCTTCGTCACCACCGCCAACCGCTACGCCGACGCCGTGCCCTGGGAACTGCTCCACGAAGCAGCCGCACGCTCCATCGCGATTGCCGTGGTGCTCAACCGCGTGCCCGAAGGCGACGAAGAAGCCATCGAAAATGACCTGCGACGCATGCTCGACGAGGCCGGAATCCACGCCGTACTGATTCACACCGTCACCGAACAGCCGCGCGACGAAAGCGGCATGCTCGCCCCCGTCAGCCTCGCACCGCTGACCCTGTGGATCCGCGAACTCGGCGCCGATGCACCCGCCCGCGCCGCCATCGCCCGGCAGACCCTCGCCGGTGCCGTCGAAACCCTCGCCGGTAACCTGCAGGTGCTCGCCGCCGAACAGGCACGTCAGCAGGTGGCGCACCATTCGCTTGCCACCATCGCCGCCGAAGAATACGAGGACGCGCTGACCACCATCGACGGGGCCCTCTCCGACGGCTCCCTGCTACGCGGCGAAGTGCTCTCGCGGTGGCACGACTTCGTGGGAACCGGCGACTTCTTCCGCTCCCTCGACAGCACCATCGGTCGCCTGCGCGACCGCGTCGGCTCCGCCCTGCGTGGTCAGCCCGCCGCCGCCCAGAAGGTAGAAGACGCCCTCGAAAGCGGCATCCACGCCGTCGTGCTGGATGCAGCCGCACGCGCCTCCGAAAATACCCGCACCCGCTGGCGTGCCAGCCGCGCCGGACGCTCCCTGCTGGCGCGCCTTGATGCGCCGCAGGCTGTTTCTGTTGCGCCGCAGACTGCCTCCGTCGCGCCCGAACAGAACGCAGAATCTAAGGGCGAGGTGCAGTCCGCCGAGGACATCTTCTCCGCAGCCGTTGCCGAGCAGATCCGCCTCTGGCAGGGCTCCGTCCTCGAAATGATCCGTGAAGAAGGCGCCGACAAGCGCAAACGCGCCCGCTTCCTCTCCCTGGGCGTGAATGCCACCGCCGTGATGCTCATGGTCGCCGCGTTCAGCCTCACCGGCGGCATTACCGGTATTGAGGCGGGTATCGCCGGCGGTAGCGGCGTGGTCGGCACCAAACTGCTCGAGTCCATCTTCGGTGAAGACGCGGTGCGCCGCATGGCAACCCGCGCCCGCACCGACCTGCTCGAACGCATGGCGGATCTGCTCACCGAGCACGCTCAGCCCTTCACCGCCGTACTCGAAGAAACCGACCCGCAGGCTGACGCCGAGGACATTCACCGCGCCGCCGAGCAGGTGCAGGCGATTGCCGCAGAAATGAGCGCCCAGAGTCAAACCACACAGCGCCAAGCCGCAGCCCACACTAACGGCACGGTTGCCCGCTAAACCACTCCGGACAGGCACCCCGCACCACAGACGAAGAAATAACGCACTATGACTACCCCCGAGAATAAACTCGAGAACACCGAGCGCAATACTAATGGGCGCAACACCGAGCGAGGCACCACCCCCGCCGTGGCGACCTCGCCATTCGCGCGCTCCGTCGCATCCCTGAAGGACGCCATCAGCTACGGCGAAGGACGAGTCCCCGAAACCGTGCTGCTCGACGCCGCCGAAACCCTCGAACGCCTCAGCCAGCGCCGTGAACTCTCCACCGAACACACCGTCATCGGCTTCTTCGGCGCGACCGGCAGCGGCAAATCCACGCTATTCAACGCCATCGCCGGGCAGAACATTGCCCTCTCCGCTCCCACACGCCCGACCACCTCCACCGTGCAGGCGGCAATCTGGGAGGCAGAAGGCAGCGAAGAGCTACTTGACTGGCTCGGCATCGACAAGCGCGTCTACCCGCAAACTCAGGCGCTCGCCGCCGAAGGAGAGGCAACCGGGGGAGTAGCGGCACCTAACGCCGTCACCGAACCGGCACCCGGACTCTTCAACCGCATCCGCCGAGCCGTCGGTGGACGCGGCGAAATGCGCACCCGCACCGGCGGCCTCATCCTGCTGGACATGCCCGACTTCGACTCGGTCACCACCACCAACCGCGACCTTGCCGCCCGCATGATGCGCTACGTGGACGTACTCGTCTGGGTTGTAGACCCCCAAAAATACGCCGACGCCGTCATCCATCGCGACTTCATGGTGCCGCTTGCTGCATCCGGCGCGCAGGCGCTCTGCGTGCTCAACCAGGCGGATAAACTCGCACCCGCCGAGGTGCCCGCCGTGCTCGCTTCCCTCACCCGCCTGCTCCAGGCTGAGGGTACCGAAGCGCACCTGCTCGCCGCACCCATTGCCGTCTCCGCACGAACCGGTGAGGGCATCGACGTGCTCCGCGACCTGCTCGCCCAGGTAGCCGCCGCCAAGAGCCTATCCCTGCAGCGAACCGACGCGCAGCTGCACGCCACTGCCTCCCAGCTACGCACCTACGCCGGGGGAGAGGGGACCGTACTCGCCGGAGCCTACGCCCTCGAAGCGGAGCAGAAGCTCGTGAAGGCATGCTACACCTCCAGCCAGGCAGAGCAGGTTCTGGAGGCGGCAACCGCCTCCTACCGCCGCGCCGCGGGTCAGCACACCGGCTGGATCCTCACCCGCTGGATGAGCCGCCTGAAGGCTGACCCCCTGCGCCGCCTACACCTGGGGCAGCAAGAGGAAACGAAGAGTGCATCTAAGGCCGAGAAGTCCGCTGGTATGCTCGGTTCCGATAGCGAGAACGCACCCGAGCTGGTGGCATCCTCGCTACCCCCGCTGAGCGCCGCGCAGAAGGCAGGCATGGCAAACGCTGTTCGCCAATACAGCAAGCAGATGGCGGCGCGCATCGACGAACCGTGGAAGCGCAGCATGAAGGAAGCCGCCCTCTCCCGCGAGGCGGAGCTACCCGAACTGCTCGAACGCGACATGGTGCGCATCGACTACGGTTTGGGCCGCACCCGCGCCCCCTGGGTCATCTTCAACGCCCTGCAGTGGATCGCGCTACTGAGCGCCCTGGTAGGCGTCGGCTGGCTGACCCTCATCTCCGGCATGGCGTACCTGCAGATTCAACTGCCGCCCGCCCCGACCCCCGAAGGCTCCCCGGTGCCCCTGCCGACCCTGCTTCTGCTGCTGGGTGTGCTGCTCGGTATCGCCTCGGCGGGTGTGGGCAGGCTACTTACCGCCATGGGTTCACGCTACTACGCACGTAAGATGCGAGGTCGCCTGCAGACCGGCGTGGAGAAGGCGGTGCAGTCCTGCGTGGTCGCCCCGGTACAGCTGGAAGCTAAGCGCCTCACCTCCTACCGCAAGGCGCTGGACATTTAGCGGCGTATCATCCGAGAAGCCGCATCAGGACAAGCTGCATCAGGGCAAGCCTCATCAGAACAAGAGCGCACAAAAGAATCCCTCCCCACCTCAACCGAGGCGGGGAGGGATTCTTCTCGTTAAATCTACACGCTACTGAAGCTTAGTCCTCTTCAGTACTCTCAGCGCAGGGAGCCTGCTGAGACGCCGCAAGCTCACGCAGACCGTCCGTAATCGCCTGAGCAGCCTTAACGACCAGCTCGGGGTAGTTGCGGTTCGGCTGGCGGGTCATGCGGTCAATCGGGCCTGAGATAGACACCGCCGCAATCACTTTGCCACCGGGTGCACGCACCGGAGCAGAGACCGAGGCGGTTCCGCGCTCGCGCTCACCCACGGACTGCGCCCAACCGATGCGGCGCACAGCCGCGAGCATGGCGGCGCTGAAGTGGGCGTCGCGCAGGCCTTCAACAATGCGGTTCTGGTCTTCCCAAGCCAGCAGAACCTGGGCGGCGGAGCCAGCCTGCATGGACAGCTGAGTACCGACCGGGATGGATTCGTGCATGCCGGAGGGGCGTGCCGCGGTTGCCGCACATACACGCCAGTCGCCCTGGCGGCGGTACAGCTGGGTGGACTCGTCAGCTTCGAGGCTGAGCTTCTGCAGAATCGGGTCTGCCACGGTGATGAGCTCATCGGAAATGGTGGCGGATGCGAGTTCGGTCAGGCGGGGGCCGAGCATGAAGCGTCCCTGTACGTCGCGGGCTACGAGGCGGTGGTGAGCCAGCGCCACGGCGAGGCGGTGCGCGGTGGGGCGTGCCAGACCGGTTGCCTTGACGAGGTCGCCCAGGGATACGGGGCCTGCCTCGAGGCAGTCAAGGATGAGGGTTGCCTTGTCGAGCACGCCAACGCCGGAGGAGCCGTGGGAGTGTACCTCTACCATCTGCTCGTCGGCGGCCATGTGTTCGGGCGGCTTGACGGGGTCGACAATCGGTGCGTTGTGGTGTGTGGATGCGTTGGGGTGACGCATTCCGTGTGCGTTAAAACGTGATGCGGAAGGAGTCATTCTTATATTCTATCTCAGAATATGAAAGATACCCCGGACTTCATGGACTCTTTGGGGTGCAGAGCTGAAGATGGAATCACCCCCTACGGGATAAATTATGAGCTTTTCATAATAAGTGTTTGTGTGGGTTTATGGGTGAAAATATGCGAAAAGACGCAGAAAAATGCGAATAATCCCGCAAAATTACCCTGGAGTCATAGAGTAAACCCACATAAAAACACTCGCTAGTTCGGGGTGTTTCTAGGCTGTCTCACAGGCTAAGAATCCGTGAAAAAATATGCGACACGCCGCAGGGAAATACCGATTTGAGGGTCCCATCGGGTACATAATCCGCCCCTCAACTCCGCAAACTTGCGGCACGCACCACACCGAACGCATCCACCGTAGGAACGCATCAAGCAGGAGAAAGCATGACTAGCGAACAGAACGCAACCACCGCGGGCACCCGTCCGCGCACCCTGGCAGAAAAAGTCTGGGACGCACACGTCGTCGTCCCCGGTGAAAACGGCAAGCCCGACCTGCTCTACATCGACCTGCAGCTACTGCACGAAGTGACCTCCCCCCAGGCATTCGAAGGCCTGCGCATCGAGAACCGCCCCCTGCGCCGCCTCGACCTGACCATCGCCACCGAGGATCACAACACCCCCACCGACAACATCTTCGGCACCATCGCCGACCTGACCAGCCGCACCCAGATCGAGACCCTGCGCCGCAACGCCAAGGAATTCGGCGTGCGCATCCACTCCCTCGGTGACGAAGAGCAGGGTATCGTGCACGTGGTCGGCCCGCAGCTGGGTCTGACTATGCCCGGTATGACCATCGTCTGCGGTGACTCCCACACCTCCACCCACGGTGCGTTCGGCGCTCTCGCGTTCGGTATCGGCACCTCTGAGGTGGAGCACGTCATGGCGACCCAGACCCTGCCCCTGGCACGCTTCAAGACCATGGCAATCAACGTTGAAGGCACCCTCAAGCCCGGCGTGACCGCAAAAGACATCATCCTCGCTGTCATCGCGCAGATCGGTACCGGCGGCGGTCAGGGCTACGTGCTCGAATACCGCGGCTCCGCGATCCGTTCCCTCTCCATGGAGGGCCGCATGACCATGTGCAACATGTCCATCGAGGCGGGCGCACGCGCCGGCATGGTCGCCCCCGACGAGATCACCTTCGAGTACATCAAGGGCCGCCAGCACGCGCCCAAGGGTGAAGAGTGGGACAAGGCAGTCGAGTACTGGAAGAGCCTGCCCACCGACGAAGGCGCCGTCTTCGACAAGGAAATCTTCATCAACGCTGACGAGCTCGAACCCTTCGTCACCTGGGGCACCAACCCCGGTCAGGGTATTCCGCTGAGCCACGCCGTTCCCTCCCCGGACGACTTCGAGGACGAGAACGACAAGGTCGCAGCAGAACGCGCCCTCGAATACATGGATCTGAAGGCCGGCACCCCCATGAAGGAAATCCCCGTGGATGTCGTCTTCCTGGGTTCCTGCACCAACTCCCGCATCGAGGACCTGCGCGCCGCCGCAGACATTGTGCGTGGCCGCACCATCGCCGAGAATGTGCGCATGATGGTCGTTCCCGGCTCCCAGAAGGTCCGTGCGCAGGCAGAAGCAGAAGGCCTGGACAAGGTCTTCAAGGAGTTCGGTGCCGACTGGCGCTTCGCCGGCTGCTCCATGTGCCTGGGCATGAACCCCGACCAGCTGGCACCCGGTGAGCGTTGCGCCTCCACCTCGAACCGTAACTTTGAGGGCCGCCAGGGCAAGGGTGGCCGCACCCACCTGGTCTCCCCGGTGGTTGCTGCCGCAACCGCTGTGCGCGGTACCCTGTCCGCCCCGTCCGACGTCGTGGCCTAGCACGCCGCTATAGCTAAGGAGCCATTATGGAACCCATTATTAAGCACACCGGCATTGGCGTGCCGCTGCGTTCTTCGAATGTTGACACCGACCAGATTATTCCCGCCGTCTACCTCAAGCGAGTGACCAAGACCGGCTTCGATGATGCCCTCTTCGCTAACTGGCGTAAGGACCCCGAGTTCATCCTGAACCAGGAGCCCTACAAGCACGGTAGCGTGCTGGTGGCGGGCCCGGACTTCGGTACCGGTTCTTCCCGTGAGCACGCCGTGTGGGCGCTGCGCGACTACGGTTTCAAGGTCGTTATCTCCGCCCGTTTTGCCGATATTTTCCGCGGCAACTCCGGTAAGCAGGGCCTGGTGACCGCACAGGTCGCACAGGATGATATCGAGCTGATCTGGAAGGCGCTGGAGCACGAGCCCGGCACCGAAATCACCGTTGACCTGGAGTCCAAGACCGTAACCGTGGGTGCGCTGGTTGTTCCCTTTGAGATTGACGACTACGTGCGCTGGCGCCTCATGGAGGGCCTGGACGACATCGGTCTGACCCTGCAGAACCTCGAGGCCATTGAGGCGTATGAGGCGAAGCGCCCCTCCTGGATGCCCCGCACCCAGGAACTCTAAGCCGAGAGCTCTAAAACCTAGAGATATAAAGCTCGAAGGTAGCGACTGAAACAGTTGCCGCCTTCGAGCTTTCTGCATCCTGAGCTTTTCTGCGTCCAAAACCTTGGCACGCATATAAAATACGCCTCCCCGGAGCATTAGCTTCCGGGGAGGCGCATTCATTGACTATCTAGAGTGCACCCTCAGTGATGGGGGTGTTCAGGGTTGCGTTCTCGGTGCAGCTGTACAGCGCCGCAGAACCGGGGGAGCGCACGCCCGCGGTCGGGTTTGCGTTCTGCGCGGTGGCAAGAGCGAAGTCAGAAACCACCTCGTGGTTAATGTAGCTGCCGCCTGCGCCGCCGCCGCTACTCAGGGCGCTGAGCGAGTAGATGTTGCCTTCGTCTTCGAACTGTACCTGACGGCCGAAAACGCCCTCGTAGTATGAGCCAACGGTCCAGATGTTCAGGCCTGCGCCGCCGCCGCCGTAGCCGGCGCCACCACCGGAAGCTACGGAGGTGAGGGAGAGCTTGCCGTGGGTTCGGGAAAGCAGTGCACCGGAGCCGCCCTTACCGCGGTAAGAGCCGGTTGCGTTCGCACCGCCGGTGCCCTTCTCACCCTCGCTCACGGAGTCGCCCTCGTACATGTAGTAGCGCGGGAAGCTGTAGGATTCGAACCAGGGCTCGGACATGGGCATGAGCTTCAGCTCATTGTTCTCGTCGAGAATGGCGATCATTGCCTCACCGAGGGTACCCGCCACGCCTGAGCGGCCGGCGGTACCGCCGGTGACCATGAAGCGCATGTCGAGGGTCTTGTCGTCCTCGTCGAGAGGCTTGAATTCCTGGTAGGGGCTTGCCATGAGCATGCCGCCCTGGCCGGGGTTGTCGGTGCCTAGGTCGCCGCCTGCACTGCCGCCTGCGGTGGTGGATGCATCGCGACCGTCCAGCGACACGCGCAGTGCCGGGTTCAGCTGATCATTGGGCTGAGTATCGAAGACGCCCTGGTGGGTGGTGAGGGTGCCCAGCTGTGCGCCGCCGCCGCCAGCACCTGCCACGGCCACAACGGTGACCGAGCCGTCGCGAACGAGCTCGACCGCGGAGGAGCCGCCGCCGGACGCGCCGTACACGTAGCCGCTATCGGTGCCCACTACCTGCGCAGCGCCAGTTGCGGTACTGGAGCCGGTGGAGTCGCCGCCTGCTGCGTAGCCTTCGCCGCCGAGTGCGGGCTCCGCGCCGGCTGCGGAGCCGACGCCGCCGTTACCCGCCCAGACGCGCAAGATATCGCCGGACTTGACCGCCAGAACGCCGCTGAGCCGTGCGCCGGCACCGCCGCCAGCTAGGGCCGCGTTCGTGACATCGGTAAGGTATTGGGGAGTGAAGGAAGACGCGGCACCGCCGGCGCCTCCCACGAGGTCGAATCGTACTCGTCCAACGCCTTCGGGTACGAGCCATTCGGTGTATGCGCCTGCCTTGTCGTCGTAGCCGGTTGCGGTCGGCTTGAGGGTCAGAGCGGGGGAGCAGGTGGGCTCGCCGCTTGCCGCCCATGCGGGGACGGTTGCGCTGGCGAGGATAACGGGGGCGCTCCATGCTGCACCCTGTACGAGGCGACGGCGCGAAATGCGTGATGCAGTGTTGTGATGTGTCATATTTGGGGTCCTCCGGTAGTTCGCGGATGCAGCCGCGAAGTGACCTGTGGTTGGTTGCGATACGCCGTGGTTTTCGGTTGACTTTCGAATATTTACGGTGATGTTGAAGTGAATTTTTGAAGTTGAAGTGAAGCAGGAAGCCGAACCGTTTTAGTTGGGCGTCATCGCAAAGTTGTATGCAGTGAATGCACTCCCGTTCCCTGCCGTGAGGCTCCGTACTGCGTGGAGCAACGGCGATGCCGGCGCCGATGCCGCAGTTGAGAGCTGGTTGGCTTCTCCTTGAGAGTGGAGGCACCGCTCAGCGGGCACGAATGTGCACGCTATTGTAGGGGTGAGGTTGCTCTCAAGTTCAAATTCGGACGTTAAAAAGACGAAACTAACGTCAAATTTCGGCGAAGAAACAGAAAATGTTTGCATTAGTGTGAATATTTGTGTATCTTTTTGTTTTTTCTGGCTCTGAATCTGAGGGGGTCAGAGCGGTTTTTCACATACACAACAGAGCAAAATCCCAGTCACGAGTTCCAAAGGTTCTTCAGTGTTTGGAGCACCTTTACGCAGGGCTTAGAATAATGATGAATATATGCGCCCGTTTCGCCCTGCTACCGGCAGGGGCGCGGCACGACAGAACGCGGCGCATCGGCACACTGTTAAAGTTCGGCCTAAACCAGCCGACTCCACAAAGGATTTTTAATGACTGAGAACATCAGCAAGCTTCGCATTGAAGGTGGCACTCCGCTCGTTGGTGAGGTTCACGTTCGAGGCGCCAAGAACCTGGTGCCCAAGGCGATGGTCGCAGCACTGCACGGTTCTACCCCCTCGACCCTGCGTAACGTCCCTGACCTGAGCGATGTCGAAATCGTTACCACCCTCGTGGAGCTGCACGGTGCAAAGGTCGACTACGACCGCGAAGCTGGTGTTCTGACCCTCAACCCCGCACAGGATGCAACCACCGCCGCAAAGAACGCAGAGGAGAT
>ERZ772979.254-NODE-254-length-41965-cov-24.165641_pt1 | contig 41965 bp, 36 predicted proteins | sample MGYA00511130_ERZ772979 | MGnify/ENA primary metagenome ERZ772979 (study PRJEB29015, sample SAMEA2738103) | human oral metagenome | biome: human oral; feature: human-associated habitat; material: saliva | place: China | collected 2186 ...
AACATCTTAAATTTACAGAAATGAAATCCCTTACAATTCCTTCTGTACGTACTGATTTCGATTACATTGTCATTACTGGCGCGATTATTTATAATGCAAAAATCGATCCTAAATCTGCATTGGCAAATGAAGACGTATTGCCACAATGGTTGTTACAAGTTGTAGTTAACGAGAAAAACAAAGATGCACAATGGGCAAAAGACATTGTAGCAGCTTACCACTCTCAAGAATTCAAAGACTACATGGAAAAAAATAACAACGGCTTATGGTTTGTTCCAAAAGGTGAATAATATAATTTAGTAAGCTAATTACAATTGAAATATTTTTACAAAATAGATAGATAGCGATACCAATTAGATTCAATTCTTTACTTCTAAGGGGTATCGCTTTTTATTGTTATAAAAGCTATTACTAACAGTTTATTAACTATTAATAAGTATTATGATTGAGTTTATATCATCTTATTAAAATATTTGATATACTATATAAGCAATTTTGTAATTTTGTTTTGAAGTAGTAAGGAGAGTTTCTAATGAAGTTGAATTGGAAATTATTCGCACCGCTTGTAGTAGCTATTCTTGTATGGCTCATCGGTGCTCCTGAAGGCCTTAGCGCAAATTCTTGGATTTACGTAAGTATTTTCGCTGGCCTCGTGGTAGGGTTGATTTTAGAACCAATGCCACCAGCTTTCATCGGTATCATTGCTGTTACCGTATCTATGTTGTTTAAGGTTGGTCCTGCACCTGTTGTAGATAAAGCAACTGGTGTAGCAAAGGCGATTACTGATGCACAAGCTATCAGTTGGGGCCTCAGTGGTTTCTCTAATGCCATCGTGTGGTTGATCTTCGCAGCCTTCATGATTGGTATCGGTTATGAAAACTCTGGCCTTGGCCGTCGTATTGCCTTGTTCCTAGTAGCAAAGCTTGGCAAATCTTCTTTAGGTCTTGGTTATGCCATCGCTATTACGGACCTTGTATTGGCGCCGTTTATCCCAAGTAATGCGGCTCGTTCTGGTGGTACGATTTACCCAATCGTATCTAGTATTTGTCCAATGTTTGACTCCTATCCAGATAAGAACCCTCGTAAAATCGGTTCCTATTTGAACTGGGTAGCGTTGGCAACTACATGTGTATCTAGCTCCATCTTCTTGACTGGCGCAGCACCAAATCCATTGGCTCTTGAATTGTCTGCTAAATCTGGTATTGTGGCGGCAAACTGGGGCACATGGTTCCTCGCATTCTTGCCAGTAGGTCTTATTTTGTTCATTATCACTCCGTTGTTGACTTATGTATTCTGCAAGCCAGAGGTGAAAGGTTCCCCTGAAATTGCAGCGTGGGCAAAGGATGAGTACAAGAAATTAGGTTCCATGACACGCAGTGAAATTTTCATGGCCTTGATTTCTGTGTTGGCTCTTGTATTGTGGATTGGTGCTTCTACATTTAAAGTAAACCCAACTACAACAGCTTTAATTGTTATTATCTTGATGATTTTTACTAAGATTATGACATGGCAAGACTTCCTTGCTAATAAACCAGCATGGAATGTTTTGACTTGGTTCGCTACACTCGTACCTATGGCTTCCGGCCTTAAAAATGTAGGTTTCTTGGACTGGCTTGCTAAATCTGCAGGTGGTTCTTTAGTGTCTCTAGATCCAACTATGGCAGTTCTTGGTTTGCTGTTAGCATTCTGCTTGCTTCGTTACTTCTTTGCATCTGGTACTGCTTATGTAACGGCTATGGTAGGCTTATTTGCTACTCTAATTCTTCAAATTCCTGGCGTTGATCCAGCGCAAGTTATGTTGATTCTTTTAGTACCAATGGGGATTATGGGTATCCTCACACCATATGGTACTGGTCACAGCCCAATCTGGTTTGCTAGTGGCTATAATAAAGGTCCTGAATTCTGGAAATTAGGTGCTATCTTTGGGATTATCTACCTCGCTATCTTTATCGTAGTGGGGATTCCATGGATTCAGTTCGTAATGCCACTTTTAGGATAACTTTCCGCCGCCATATGTCTCTCTGCGCTCCATTCGCTGCAAGTCGCTAGATAGACATATGGCGGCTTCTTCTATCTTAAAATGGCAATACTCACTTCGGGAAAAGTAAGTCGCTTAGTAGATACAATGCGGCTTCTTTTTATCCTGAAATGGCAATGCTCACTTCAGAGGGTAAGTCGCTTAGTAGATACAATGCGGCTTTTTTATCCTGAAATGGCAATGCTCACTTCAGAGGGCAAGTCGCTTTGTCATAGCTCGACAAATCTAAAAAAATGAATATAATAGTGGTGTGATAGTAAATTTCTTACCTAGGTTTTCTGCTGGAGGTTTTTATTATTATGTCTACTTCTGAGCGTGTTGTGCAGTCGATTTTATATGAGCTTGGTTGTATTTTGATCGGTTGTTTGGTGATGTTGTTTGTTCCGCATGATGGACAGCCCTTTGTATTGATGGTTATTTTTTCCTTGCTAGCTATGGTTTGGAATTTTGTGTTTAACTGGATATTTGATAAACTAGTACCAGGTGATCGATTAGAGCGGGGTCCTGTAATTCGTACGATTCATGCAGTATTGTTTGAAGGTCTATTTATGATTGCCACTGTACCGATTATTATGTACATGATGCATATGAGTTTTTGGATGGCTTTTGTGACGGATATAACGATGACATTAGTTATCCTAGGTTATACTTATGTTTATAATTGGGTATATGATCGGGCACGTCTATATTTTGTAGAGGCTTAGTTTTACTATATGAGGTAAGTACCTCTTAAAAATCTATATTGTATAGTAGGAGGTTCTTATGTCTACCAAATCTATTACGGGCACAGGCCTATTGTTGGCTGTAGCCTTATTGGCGCAAAGCTTGCGCCTTATTTTCCCATTTATTCCTAACCAGGTGAGTATGTTCCTCATCGGTTCCATCACATCTGCTACGTTTGTACTCGCCACATGGCGCTATGGTTGGAAAAATGGCCTTGTTATTGCTTGGATTGCACCAGTAGTGGCGCATTTGCAAGGCATGTTGCCGTTGCCACCGTTTATTTTGATTACCGCCCTTGGCACGACTGCCTATGTATTTGTAGCCTGTTGGTTACAACATAAACCGAAGGTGTTGCTTATCGTTGTGGCAGCTTTAGTGAAAGCAGGTGTTCTGTTCGGCGGATATTCTTTATTCTTTTCTCTATTCCAATTTCCACCGAAGATTGTAAATACCATGTTGTTTGTGTCTAGTTGGCCGCAGCTAGTAACATCTTCTTTGGGTATTATCTTGGCATTGCTTATTACAAAACGAACAAAAAATTAGGCTAACTTAACCTGAAGTTATGGCAAGCCATTCAAAATAGATATGACTTTTTAGGGGCACTCATGGCGTATGAGTGCCCATTTTTGTTGACCTTAATCATTGTCTACTTTTATAATTAATATATTGTATACAAATATGAGGAGTTGAATGGAATGAAATTTAATACAAAATGCGTTCACGGCAGCGGTAGACCAGATAGCACTGGTGCAATTTCCCCTGCAATTTATATGTCTAGTACATTTTCCCATCCAAAGTTGGGGGATACAACAGGATATCAATATACACGTGAGTCTAATCCAACACGGGATCGTTTGGAACAATTGATTGCAGGTCTTGAAGATGGTAAGGATGCATTGGCATTCTCCTCCGGCATGGCCGCAGTGGACGCTGTATTCCATCTATTCTGCCCTGGAGATCACATCATTTTAGGTGATGATTTGTACGGTGGCTCTATCCGCATGTTCACAAATATTTACGAACAAAATGGCATCGAGTTCACCTGTGTTGGTACATCTGATCTTGATGCGGTGAAAGCAGCTTTCAAACCAAATACAAAGGCTGTTTATATTGAAACACCAACAAATCCGATGATGGAGATTACTGATATTCGTGCTTTGTGTGCCTTAGCTCATGACCGTAATGCACTAGTCATTATCGACAATACATTCTTGAGCCCTTATTTCCAAAAACCATTGAACTTAGGTGCTGATATTGTCGTTCATAGTGGTACAAAATTCATCGGTGGTCATCATGACGTTATTTCTGGTTTCACCATTGTAAATGATGATGAATTGGCTGCTAAATTGCGCTTAATTTATAAAACGGTAGGTGCTTGCTTATCCGCTATGGATAGCTGGCTCGTTATCCGCGGCGTTAAAACATTGGCACTTCGCATGGAGCAACATCAAAAGAATGCCATTGCTCTTGCTGAATGGCTCAAAAAACAACCTAAGGTTACTAAAGTATTGTTCCCAGGCCTTCCTGAACATCCAGGTTATGAAATCAATAAAGCTCAAACTACAGGCTTTGGCGGTATGTTGTCCTTCGAAGTAGATAGCGAAGAAACAGCTAAACAAATCTTAGAAGGTATTAAACTTATTCAATTTGCTGAAAGTCTTGGTGGTACTGAGTCTTTGTTGACATATCCTGTAACGCAAACTCATCCGGACTTAAAACCGGAAGATGCTGAGCGTAAAGGTATTACACGTCGCTTATTGCGCTTATCTGTAGGTATTGAAGATACAGAAGACTTGATTGCAGACTTGGAACAAGCTTTCAATAAATAAAGGAGTTCCTATGGGACAATATAATTTTGATCAAATTTTAGATAGAACTCATACAAAATCTTTGAAATACGATTTTGCTGTGAAGCGCGGTAAACCAGCGGACGTATTGCCATTCTGGGTGGCGGACATGGACTTTGAGGTGCCACCTGAGTTGAAGCAAATTTTGCTAGATCGCGTAAACCATGGTGTATTTGGTTATACAGAATCCGATGATGAATACTTTAAAGTATTACAAAACTGGTTTACTACGCGCTTTAACTGGACACCAGACCGAAAATGGCTAGTTAAAACACCTGGTATCGTCTTTGCCTTGGCCATGGCGGTTCGCGCTTTCACCAAGGAAGGTGAAGGGGTACTCATCAATCAACCGGTGTACTATCCATTTAGTATGGTTATCGATGATAATGACCGTCGTCTCATCAATGTGCCATTAATCAAAGGCGAAGAGAAGTACACCATTGATTTTGAGGGCATTGAACGGGCTATCGTTGAGGAAAATGTAACATTATTTCTCTTATGTAATCCCCACAATCCGGTAGGCCGCGTGTGGACTGAGGATGAGTTAAAACGACTTGGCGATATTTGTATTAAACATAATGTACTCATCGTGAGCGATGAAATTCATGCTGATTTTGTTTGGAAAGGTCATACTCATAAGGTCTTTGCTGATCTAGGTGAAAGCTATGCAGAACACTGTATCGTATGTACTGCACCGAGCAAGACTTTCAACATCGCCGGTTTACAAGTAAGTAATATTTTCATTCCTAATGATTCCTTACGTCGCCGTTTTATTAAAGAAATCGATCGCGCTGGCTATAGTCAGCTAAATACGATGGGCATCGTTGGTTGTGAAGGGGCCTATAAAGTTGGGGCACCTTGGCTCGATGAGTTGAAAGAGTACATTCAAGATAATATTCAGTTCACCATTGATTATGTAGCAAAATATATGCCGAAAATCCACGTATATCGTCCAGAAGGCACATATCTTATGTGGTTAGATTGCTCCAAGTTGCCATTAAGCCCTAAAGAACGTGATGAATGGATTATCAATGAAGCTAAGTTGTGGCTTGATACTGGTTCCATGTTTGGCGTTGATGGGGAAGATTTTGAACGTATCAATGTAGCGTGTCCTCGTAAAACATTGGAAGAAGGCCTTGAAGCTTGGCGCCGTGCCTACGAGGCTAGAGGGTTTTAACTAAATTAGTTATTTTTTTTAGATTAGGTTATCAAATTGTTTAGTGTATAGAGGTGATAATATGCCTATTAAAGTAATAAAAAATTTACCGGCCATTACGAAATTAGCTCAAGAGAATATTTTCGTGATGGATACAGAACGGGCGGAGACTCAACAAATCCGACCTTTGAATATTCTGTTAATCAATTTGATGCCTACTAAAGAAGTTACAGAAACACAAATCTTACGTGCTCTTAGTAATAGTCCATTACAAGTGAATTTGACACTACTACATACTGCATCTCGTAAGGCTAAAAATACAGATGAGCAGTATTTAGAAACTTTTTACCGTACCTTTGATGAGGTAAAAGATGAGTTCTTTGACGGCATGATTATTACAGGGGCTCCTGTAGAGTTAATGCCTTTTGAAGAGGTAGACTATTGGCCTGAGTTAGTAGAAATTATGAATTGGGGCGAAGAGCATGTATACTCTACGTTCTATATTTGTTGGGGTGCACAGGCGGGTTTGTATCATCATTTCGGCATTAATAAATCCGTTATGGATGAAAAGCTATTTGGTGTATACGAACACGATATTTACAACGATCGCCCAGTGCTCTTGCGTGGCTTTGATGAAAAATTCTGGATGCCGCACTCCCGTCATACGACAGTTTCTTTGGAACAAATTAAGGAAAACCGTAATCTAGAATTGTTAGCAGGGTCTGAACCAACCGGTGCAGCTATCGTTCGTAGCTTAGATAATAAACACATCTTTGTATTTGGCCATGCTGAATACGATTGGGATACACTCAACCGTGAATACGTACGAGATATTAAAAAAGGCATGGATATCGCTGTTCCTGAAAATTATTTCCCTAACGACGATCCAAAACAACGTCCTATCGTACGCTGGCGTTCTGTAAGTACATTGTTATTTACAAATTGGTTAAATTATTATGTTTACCAAGAAACACCGTATATCATTGAACAAATCCAAAAAATGAAATTTGAACGTGATAAGAACTTAGGTGCCTATATCTAAAGTATCATTAGTAAAAGATCCCCTAATTACTGCTGAAATCTCTAGTGTGAGATAATATAAAGAAAGTAATTAGGGGATTTTTATATGTTATCAATGGAGCTCGCTTTGCAGTTTTGTAGAATAGCAATCTTTGATTTATATAGATATATTAGATATAGCTTTAAGTTATGGATAACCATGTAAATTAATAGTAGACATAATTTTTAAAACATAGTAGTATACTAGGTATAAAGAATGAACTCAATTCACAGTTAATATAAAGGAGTTGTTATAATGAGCAAACAATACAGATTTGAAACATTACAATTACATGCCGGTCAAACGGTAGATCCAACAGGTTCTCGTGCAGTGCCTATTTACCAAACTACATCTTTCGTATTTAAAGATGCAGAAGAAGCAGCAGGTCGTTTTGCATTAACTAATCCTGGTGGCATTTATTCCCGCCTTGGCAATCCTACTACAGATGTATTGGATGCTCGTGTAGCTCAACTTGAAGGTGGTGCTGGTGGTATCGCTGTAGCATCTGGTTCCTCAGCGATTACATATTCCATTTTGAACGTAGCTAGTGCTGGCGACAATATCGTCGCGGCTTCTACATTGTATGGTGGTACTTATAACTTGTTCACTGCTACATTGCCACGTTTGGGTATTCACACTAAATTCGTAAACCCAGATAATTTGGAAGAATTCGAAGCAGCTATTGATGAAAACACTAAAGCTGTTTATATCGAGTCCATTGGTAACCCTGGTATTAACCTTGTTGATGTACAAGCAGTAGCTGATATTGCACATAAACATAATATCATCTTGATCGTAGATAACACCTTTGCATCTCCATACTTGTTCCGTCCATTAGAACATGGTGCTGACGTAGTTGTACATTCTGCTACTAAATATCTTGGTGGTCATGGTACAACATTGGCTGGTGTAGTAGTAGAATCTGGTAAATTCGATTATAAAGGTTCTGGTAAATACCCTGGCTTCTCCGAAGGCGATGAACACTACAATGGTTTAGTATATGGTGATTTGCCAATCCCATTCACTGTAAAAATTCGTGCTCAATTGCTTCGTGATACTGGCGCATGCATTACTCCACTTGCATCTTGGCAAATCTTGCAAGGTATTGAAACATTGTCCTTGCGCGTAGAACGTCACGTAGAAAATGCTCGTAAAGTAGTAGATTTCTTGACTAAACATCCTAAAGTAGCATGGGTAAGCTATCCAGAATTAGAAGACAGCAAATACAAAGCTTTGGCGGATAAATACTTCCCTAAAGGTGTTGGTGCTGTATTCACATTCGGTGTAAAAGGTGGAAAAGAAGCAGGTATTAAACTTGTTGACTCTTTGGAAATCTTCTCCAACTTGGCTAACGTAGCAGATGCTAAATCTCTTGTTATTCATCCTGCATCTACAACACATGCACAACTTAACGAAGAACAACAAAAATCTGCTGGCGTAACACCAGATATGATCCGTGTATCCATCGGCCTTGAAAATATCGATGACATCATCGAAGACTTGGCACAAGCTTTGGACAAAGCATAATTTCCTACTCCAAATATGGAAATACTATAGATCAAACTTTCAGAACATATAAATGACATTCTTAAGTATGACCTCACTTAAGAAATAGAACACAAACTATCAGACCTATAAAACTTATACAAAATACCTCCCTTTGTGGGAGGTATTTTTGTGTTGTAATATATATTCTGGTTAATTGTAAATTAGTTTATTGGGTTATGATAGATCTTTGTAAATAGATAGCATATTTGGGGGATAGAGGATAGAGTGGGATAGAAAAAAGACCTTGGATTCAACGATCCAAGGTCTTTTAAAGGGAGTATAGTGTGTGTAATATTCGGCCTGTGGTGTGTGAACACAGACCTTTTACCTATTGTGTGAGATAGGGTTTTGGGAGAGCCCTTTGTGAGTTATAGGGCTCTCTAAGTTTGTGTGTTAGTTTGTGTGTTAGAGAGTGTATCCATTGGGATACTGTGTGTATAGTATGTGTGTTATATGTGTAGTGTGTCATCTTAGTGGGTTAGGATAGGGGTTCACTAGATGAAAAGAGCTTCTTAGTATTTTGTAGTTTTTACTTTGGAGCTCAATACTTTACCGGATGTAGCGTCAACTTTTACTTCTGCTTTTTTGTCGCCACCAGTTGTCATATCGAATTCGTATACAACTTTACCGTTTTCGCGTTCAACGGACCATTCCATAGTTTGGAAGTCGGAACCAACTTTTTCAAGAGCTTTTGTTTCAGCTACTTCAGGGATGATGATGTTTTGAACGTTAATAGTTTTGTTAGCTTTAGCATAGCCTTTAACTTCTTTACCAACGATTTGGCCAGTTGCTTCGTCTACTTTAAGTTCTACTGCACGATTGTTGTAGTAACCTTCTACTTCATAGTAAGGGTTATGTTTAGCATCGTAAGAAATAGATTTTACAGTAGCGCCAGGGAAGTTTTGTTGGAAAACTGTAACAGCGCCCATGTAATCAACAGAATAGTTAGCTTGAGCGGATGGAGCTACGCTACCAACGCCTTTCCAGTTGCTATTGTTGTTGTAAGCATGGTTGCTAGCTGCGCCAACTACGCCTGCTAATAATACTGTACTAACGCCAAATGCACATAATACCTTTGATACTTTTTTAACATTTTTCATAATGAATGCCTCCTAATATAAGGTACTTTTATATACTGTTTTGTGAAAGTAGATTTTACTCAATCTACTTACATATAATTTAATGTTGCAACATGAATATAAGATGAAATCCAAAGTTTTTTGTATGAAGATGAGTATATCTTTTAGTTATTATAAACGATTGGTAATAACTATAATGTATAGTCAAAATAACAAAATACTTGAAATTGCCGTATATATAGTATTAGACTACATAGTTAACTAAAAGTCAACACACGTAGTTGACAATTAAAAATACAAGTGATTTAATTTAGATAGTTAGTAGATTGTAGTTTGTTGATGTGTTATTAATGGAGGTATACCATGAGTTCTACCGTGTCGAAACAAGGTCGCATCACTACCCGTCAGTTAACAATGACAGCACTTTTTGTAGCATTAATTGCTGTAGGTGCTTTCATACGGGTACCATTACCAAATTGTCCATTTACATTACAAATCTTATTTACTACCCTCGCAGGCATTGTACTGGGGAGTCGATTAGGAGCTGCTAGTGTTGGCATTTATATTGTTTTAGGATTAATTGGGGTACCGATTTTTACATCTGGTGGAGGTCCTGGTTACATTTTACAACCTACCTTTGGCTATTTGATCGGTTTTATGGTAGGTGCTTATGCAGTAGGCCGTATTGCAGAGTCTATGGAAACATTATCTTTTAAACGATTATTAGCAGGATCCATATTGAACCTATTTATCGTGTATGGCCTTGGTATGATCTATCTATACTTCATTATGAACTTGTATTTAGGTAAACCAATTGGAGTAGAGGCCGTTATTATTACATGCTTCCTGATTCCAGTAGGTCCAGATATCTTCCTTTGTGCCGTTGCGGCATCTCTTGGTAAGCGAATTGTTAAAGAATTACATCGATAATATAGTCTTTATATAATACTATTATATATTTATTAAAACCGAGGCGTTATGCCTCGGTTTTATTTGTTTACAGATCTATTTAAGCCTGTTTAATGATGTCTCTTTAAGATTTATTAAGCCTATTGATTTAATATTATTTATTTAAGGATATACATAACCTAAAATAGGTTCTGCTGTTTTTATTTTTGTTACTTCTACATATGGTTGAGCACGACCGTGGAAGTCTCGTGTAGATACTTTACCTTCGATAGAAACCCATTGTTCATTAGCTAAGCTATCACCATCTGGTTTATAGGCGGTCATGCCAATGGGTGCCACGTCAGCGATACAACAGGACATAGCCATACGAGAGATGGTAAATTCATTAGATTTTAGAGTGTTATCATCGCGATTTACATAGCCTGTCATATATACAGTGTAGTCCTTGTATTGATCTACATTAGAGCCGACCTTTACAATGGTTTGATAGAAGTTATCGGAGTTTAGTACGATTTCTTTTTTGTCTTTAGAAATACCAGGCTCTTTGCTTTCACTGTTAACAGTAATAACCTCACCTATAGCATCATTTGTAAAATCAAAATTGTTCGTATCATCATTAACTCGTGCCGCGCCGTGAACACCAGTATTAGGAACTAGGACAGGCGGAACAATGAGCAAAACTACGGGGATAATAATAGGCACGATAGAACGTAAATTGTGCTTGTAATAGCGGGATGGAGCCCAAATGATAGTTGCTAATCCACCTAATATGAGAGCTATGCTACTGATGCCGAGCAGTAGCTCATATCGGGGTGCAATATAGTTCAAATAACGGCCCGTCAGAATTAGGTATACACAGCAGATACCCAAGATTAGATAGAGAGCGCCTTTCACGATGGAAAAGCGATCTTTAAGTCCTAATTTCATAGAATCATCTCCTTTTATATTCATTAAGAACTGAAATTGTAATAATTAAAAATTAGCCTACAAAGAATTGAAAACCTAAGGCAGCTATATAAGACATGACTGCAATAGTTATACCGAGACGAAGTATAAATGAAGTTGGCATATATTGTTTTAAAATATATACATTTTTTATATCGAGCATTGGACCTAAGATGAGGAAGCCCATAACTGAGCTTATAGGGAATAGGGTGCTCAAGGATTTGCCTATAATAGCATCTGATGTAGAACAGATTGAGAAGAAGAAAGCTAATACTAGCAAGATTGGAATAGCCCACACGATAGGTAATGTGATACCCGCATTGATGAGCCAAGGTTTTCCATATACTTGAACTACTGATAAAACACCGGCAGCCATGGAAAAATAGAATAAGAGTTGGGAAAACTCTTTTTCCATATGAATTAACAATCTTTTTTTGTTGATGTATTTACTCTTAGATGACTCTATTAAAATCTCTTCATAGCTGAGATTCTGAGTATTTCTAGCTTTCATTAGTGCCTTTGAAGGTGGATAGAAGCGGAACGATAATGATACCAATAAAGCCACGCCAAGTCCAAGGACGATACGCCATACAGAAATCATGGGATCATCTGGAAAGGCATACCAAGTGGAGAGAATGGTAATAGGATTGATGATTGGGCTAGCGAGCATAAATAGGAGGGCCACTGATAATGGTACGCCTCTATCTGTGAGTGCTTTGAATAATGGAATAATGGCACAGTCACATACAGGTAAGGCTAGGCCACTAACCATGGCGGCACCATAGCTTTTCCAAGAATGATCGCCTAATAGTTTTAGTAGTACGCTCTGTGGTACAAAATAGCGTATAACGGTTGAGCCAATAGTTCCTAATAAAAGGAATGGAATCGCTTCGACAATGAGTCCTGTAATGATGGCAAAGCATTGATGAATGGAGTAAGGAATGTCATGACGGAACGCGGTAACTAAAAGTATATAGGCGGTAATGCCGATAACTAATAGATTTGGTATGAGGCCCCACGTAGAATTGCGGCATAATTGCTCTACCTTTTCAGGCGTTGGCGCCGTTACAATCTTGGCCTCTCTATTATAGGTTCGTAATAAGGCATGGTGTGTATCGGTCTCTGTGATGATGCAATCTGCACTGTATAATTGGCTTGTTACATCATTACCTAAACCAGGCAACATCGATGCGACGAATTGATCTGTACAAAGGTATAATACCTTTTCAATTTGCAACATGTGATGCAGTTTATCACTGTATAGCAAGGTTTCTAGCTGGTGAAAGCTGACCATACCATTCCATTCAATCCATATTTCTTTGGGATTTGTCTTATTGATATAGGTTGCGATTTCGTCTGCTATAGAACTATAGGTGTCAGGTTGATTAGGCGTGATTGCACTGAGTTTATCAGGGCTAAGTTGTAAAGCCTCTTTAATAAGTGATACAGAGCCTTGTTCGGCACTGATACATGCTGTACCGCCAAGTTTTTTACGGTATTGTAATTGTTCATTTATGAATGTACTTTTACCAGAACCGATAAATCCGGTAACGATATAAACAGGTATCATGATTGACACACTTCGTTATGTACCATTGGCACATTAAAATCAGTACCAATAACGACTAAGCTGTAGTCAGTGGATTCGCTAGGTACTAGAGAGCAGTAATGAGTACCATATTGCAACTCATGGGGACCTTCGGTGGTCGGTACAATACCTTTAGCGCGGAGCACACTGTCTGGCATACCTTCTAAAATCGTTTTCCACTGTAATAGAGTGAGTGTACGCAAGTCTTTAAAGGTATGACTCATAAATTGATGGCCATCATGTAATGAATTGTCATCATGACAGTGATAGAGGCGTTTAATATAGTCTCGTAAGGAAATGGTATCCCATGACTCTTCGTGAATAGGTGTGTTGGGCGCTAACTCGTGAATCATGCGCTTTGTAATGCTTGTTTGTTGAACATCTTCAGTGTGACTTAAGAAGATAGCGTCACTGTTTGTAATTTGATCTTTAAAGAATAAACCAAAGTTTTTGATAAACATAGGTGCTTGCATAGCATCCACCGTTGTTACTGAGGCGTGAACATAGGCGGATTTTGCAATGTCTTCATCTTCACATGTATGGATGATTTCACTCAATTTGCTGACCCCAGATGGTTCGATATAGATAATATCTACATCATAATTTTGAAGAATATCGAGTAATGCTTGTTGGAAATTTCCTTGTAAGCTGCAGCAAATACAACCAGACGTTACTTCACGAATAGTAGCACCTGTTTTAGCAAGATTTGCTGCATCAAGACTAGTTTCGCCAAAATCATTTTCTATAATTAAAACCTTGTCTGTAGGTTTATGTTCTTTTAGTATATGTTGTAAAAATGTTGTTTTTCCCGAACCTAGAAATCCGGATATGATAATAATAGGAATCATATGTGCCTCCTGAGTAAGATAAACACAGTATACACCTATAGAATAACACAGAAAATACATCCTAGGGTATATGCATAGTTATGAGAGCTCTATTATTCTTAAAATTCTCTTTAAATATATGGATTATATACATTATATGAGTATATTAACAGATGTATTTAATATTCATAATTAATTGTGAAAAACGTAGGAATTATCAATTTCTCTATATATGAATGAATACTCTTGTTTGAATATATATTAATTTTATATTTTTTTGAAAAACATAAAAAATCCCTCCTATAGAAGGTTCAGTCGGGAAGAGTTGACTGAAGCCCTCATAGGAGGGGGGAAGAGAATTCGTTATATAAATCTCTAATTAGATTACTTTTAGTATACCAAATTATATATGAAGTATATAGTCATTATTTAATATAGTATATTTATTGTAATTTTATTGTAACTTAGCTAACAATGCTTTGAGGTATACATACACGTTTTCAACGGATGGTAAATGAACGCGTTCCATTGGTGTATGTGGACTTACGATAGTAGGGCCAAAGCTAATCATTTGGGTGTTTGGTAATACGCCTTTCAACAAGCCGCATTCAAGACCTGCATGAATAGCGTTTACATTAGCTGCTGTATCAAACATTTCATTATGTAAGGAAATAGCTTGTTCTTCAAGCTTGGAGCCTTTATCGTATTCCCATGCAGGATAACCACCAGTACGCTCTGCAGATACACCTAGTGTTTTCGCAAGTAATATCATTTTCTTAGCCAAGAATTCAAGACTGTTGCTATTGGAGCTACGGATGGAAATGAGTATTTCAATAGTATGTTCGTTTTCTCGTACGATAGCGATGTTGTTAGAAGTTTCTACAAGATTTGGGATAGATTTGCTTACAGAATGAACACCATCTTGTGCAAGATAGATGTAAGTAATAAGAGCTTCTGTTGTGTCATCTGCATATACTACATCAGGAGTAGCGACATCTTCTACAACAAATGTAAGACCTGGATCTTGGATACCATATTCATGAAGATATTGCTTTTCTTGGTAGGCAATTAATGTTTTAATGGCCGCTACATCTTCAGCGCGTACAGATAATACAGCAACTGCTTTAGAAGGAATGGCATTATGTTTTACGCCACCTTCAAAGGATGCTAAGCATACAGGATATTGTTGTTGAATATCATAGAGTACACGTGTTAATACTTGGTTAGCATTAGCCCGTTGTTCGTTGATTTCGATGCCGGAGTGGCCACCTTTAAGGCCTGTTACGGTAAAAGATAATCCTGCATCATAACCAGGTTGGTTGTTTTCGCGCAATAATGGAATGTTTACGTGAACATGGCAACCGCCAGCACAGCTAACAGTGAAGTCGTGTTCTACCTCTGTATCGAGATTGAGTAGGTAATCGCCACTTACTTGGCCTTCTTTAATGGCGAAAGCGCCATCCATGCCAGTTTCTTCATTTGTAGTGAACAATAATTGCATAGGTCCATGTTGTTGACTATCATCTTCGAGGATGGCAAGCATCATCGCACCACCCATACCGTTGTCCGCACCTAGTGTAGTGTGGTCTGCGTGCATCCATTCACCTTCGATGATGTTTGCAATAGGATCCTTGGAGAAGTCATGATTGGAGTCATGATCTCGTACACAAACCATATCGATATGGCCTTGTAAGATGATAGAAGGTCGGTTTTCATAACCTGGAGACGCTGGCTTTTTGATGACTACATTAAATTGATCGTCTTGATGAACTTCAAGCCCCAAGTTTTTAGCGAAGTTTACGATATAATCGCTGATGCCTTTTTCGTTTCCTGATTCACGAGGAATTTGGCTCATTTCTTTAAATATTTCTAATACGCGTTTTGCTTGAACGATTGATTCCATAATGGTTCCTTTCATTCTCATGTAAATAATAGATATATATGTTGATTGATTATACGGAATACTTAGTGTTTTTATTAGTATCTGAATTTGTAATACCAATAAAAGAGTTTATTCCAGTGATAACTTTCACCGACACATATATGGAATATATAAATAGTTAGTATATATATAGTTATATCACAAGAATGATTATTAGGATAGTTAATGAAATCTGTAATATATGTATGTACTGGCTATATAGGAATAATAATGTATAATGAGGATATACGATTAACGATTGATTAACTCCATTAGATTTTAGAAGGTTGGTGAACCGATGCAACACGACAGTCGCAATATTAGTATGCTCATGGATTTTTATGAGATGACCATGGCACACGGCTATTTTACACAACATGAAAATACGGATCGCGTCGCTTTTGATGTGTTCTTTAGACGCAATCCAGATAAGGGTGGCTTTGCCATTTTTGGTGGTCTTGAACAAATCGTTGAGTACATTTTAAATCTACACTTTGATGAAAGTGATATCGATTTTTTACGGAATCAAGGGATCTTTAGTGAGGAATTTCTAAACTATCTTAAAGATTTTTCCTTTACTGGTGATGTATATGCGTTCCCAGAAGGTTCTATTATTTATCCAAACGAACCAGTTATAACCATCGTAGCCCCTCTCATAGATGCACAAATCGTAGAAACTGCAGTGCTAACTATGATGAACCATCAGTCCCTTATCGCTACAAAGGCTAATCGCATCGTTCGTGCTGCGGATGGGCGTGTAGTAGCCGACTTTGGAGCTCGTCGAGCTCATAATGTGGATGCCGCTGTATATGGTGCGAGAGCAGCCTACATTGGTGGGGTACAGTCTACGGCGACTGTTTTAGCAGGCCAACAATTTGGTATTCCTGTGAGTGGTACCATGGCTCATAGTTGGGTTATGTATCATGACTCTGAATACGAAGCTTTCAAAGCTTACGCTGAAGTGTATCCGGATGGAGCTGTATTCCTTGTTGATACCTATGATGTATTAAACTCTGGGGTTCCTAATGCTATTAAAGTAGCTAAAGAGGTATTGGAACCTATGGGAAAACGATTAAAAGGTATACGCCTTGATTCTGGTGACCTTGCTTACTTAGCTAAAAAAGCTCGTCGTATGCTTGACAAGGCAGGCTTAGAAGATTGCAAAATTATGGCTTCCAATAGTCTTGATGAATATACAATAACCTCTTTATTGGGACAGGGTGGTCCTATTGATATCTTTGGTGTAGGTGAAAGACTGATTACCTCTAAGAGCGATCCTGTATTTGGGGCCGTATACAAGATTGCTGGTGTTGAAAAGAATGGTGTGTGGGAGCCTCGCATCAAGATTTCTGAATCTGTTGAAAAGATTACGAACCCAGGTTTTAAAAAGGTGTATCGCGTATACAATGATAAAGGGCGTGCCATTGCAGATTTATTAACATTATTAGAAGAGGTACCAGATACGACAGAACCATATCGTTATATCGATCCAGAACAACCATGGCGTGAATTGTACTTTGAAAATTGCACCTTTAAAGAGATGAAACAACTCATTATTAAAGATGGCAAGCTTATCGTAAAATTACCGACATTAGAAGAGCTTCGTCAATACGTTAAAGACCAATTAGACCGCGAAATTTGGTTAGAAGAACAGCGCTTTGAAAATCCACATCGTCATTACCTTGATATGAGTCCAGGATACTATCAAATGAAAATGGATTTATTAAATCGTATTTTCCGGAAGAAATAGGAGGGCTTATGTTAGACCATCCAGAATCAACAAAAGAGGCTCTTGTTCAATGGATTCGAGATTATTTTAGTCAAAATGGGCCTAGCTGTAGCGCCGTAGTAGGTATTTCAGGTGGTAAGGATTCCACAATTGTAGCTGCTTTATGTAAAGAAGCCCTTGGGGCAGAACGCGTAGTAGGTGTTCTTATGCCGAATGGAATTCAGTCTGATATCGATGATGCTAAGGCTGTAGTGGCACATTTGGGGATTCCACATATCATAGTGAATATTGGAGCTGCCTATGAAGCTTTGACAAACGCTATCATTCAAGGTGAAGGTTATAATTCTGTTACGGGTAGAACTGATATATCCAAGGATGCGGGAATTAATACACCACCGCGTCTTCGCATGACAACGCTATATGCAGTAGGGCAAAATTTGCCAAATGGCGCACGCGTAGCTAATACATGTAATGGATCTGAAGATTATGTAGGGTATTCTACAAAATATGGCGATAGTGCTGGGGATTTTAGTCCTCTTGCCAATCTTGTCGTAGAAGAAGTGCGCCAAATAGGTCGATTACTTGATATTCCAAAATATCTTGTAGATAAGACGCCTAGTGATGGACTCAGCGGTCTATCTGATGAGGATAAATTAGGATTTACCTATGCTATATTAGATCGATATATTAGAACTGGAGAGATAGAAAATCCTGAAACGAAAGAACGTATTGATTATTTAAATCGTATTAATAAGCACAAATTAGAATTGATGCCGTCCTTTCACCCACAATGTTGAGAGAGGACTTGTTTTTACTAGTCTAATTCATGCTAATGTTGATTAACCAAAGATTTACTATTTCTTATGTATTTTATGATGGAGGTAATATGGAGACAAAAATTGCGTTGATTGGTACGGGTGGTACAATTGCTGGACAAGGCGCATCCGATACAGATTTGACGGGCTATACTGCAGGTGTACTAGGCCTCGATGAAATTTTAGACTCCGTACCAGGCACAGAACCATATGGTCCATATACATATACTCAGTTTAGTAATATTGAAAGTTCCGATATTACTGTCCGGCATTGGTTGGATTTATCTAAGTTAGTACAAGAATTAGTAAATCAAGAGGATATAGGCGGTGTTGTTATTACTCATGGAACAGATAGCATGGAGGAGACAGCTTATTTTCTTAATCTTACTGTTCATACAGATAAACCTATCGTTATTACTGGCTCCATGAGACCTGCTGGGGCAATCAGTGCAGATGGTCCTATTAATTTATTACAAGCGATTCAAGTGGCAAGAACACCTACATCTGTAGGTAAAGGTGTACTTGTTGTTCTAAATGGCTATGTTGATGGGGCCCGTGATGTGTCCAAAGGGAATACAACTAATGTGGCTACCTTTGACAGTCCTTTAGTAGGTCATCTTGGTATCGTCCAGGATGGTGTAGCCCATTATTATAAAGCCTCTACTCGTCGTCATACGAAAGAATCCATCTTTGATGTACATGACTTAAAGGAATTGCCTCGTGTAGTCATTTTGACTTGCTATGGCGGTATGGATGACATGGTGCCAATGAGTGTAGTTGCCACTAATCCTGATGGACTCATCTTGACTGGATTGGGTCATGGTACAATTCCTCAAAATGTACGTCAAATAACACAAAATACAGCATTCCCAACTGTACGTGCCTCTCGTACAGGGAGTGGCATGGTATCTGCTGTACCACAAGATGCACTAGCAGGCTATCTCGTAAGTGATACATTGAGTCCACAAAAAGCTCGTATCTTATTGATGCTGGGGCTTACAAAAACTAAAAATCTTAAAAAGTTACAACAGTTCTTCTATGAATATTAATTAGAAAATAAAAAAGATTTGAGAAAAGCTCTCAAATCTTAATTTGATATTCATTTTCAAATATTATACTATGTGTAACAGTTTTATATGCAATGAACCGCACATCACGATCGCTTAGGATGTGCGGTTTTTTATTTCGTCTAGGATGCGTATTTTTTATTCGGCACCAATAGCATTTTCTAAGGCCCGTTGTATACCTACATAAACCGCTTTAGCCAATGTGTCTCCAAATAGGGAGAAGGAGCCGGCGTCCGTTAACACATCACCATTTGTATCTATGGTGAGAATGATACCGTCTGTGGATGTTCCTGTAGCAGAAGTCTTGCGTTCTTTTGTGATGGCATCAGGAATATCTTCGTTGATAAATGGATAGAGGCGTACACTTTCAACACCCCAATCTTGGATGGCTGCGGTTTTAGCCTCCGTAATTGTCATGATGGCTTTCACCATGGCACTATCTGTTAATGCCTTGTTTGTAAAGACAAGAATATTAATGGTACCAGGTACTATGAAATTACCATCTCGCTCCTCGTAGCAATAGCCTGTTCCTGCACGATGGGCCGTCTTTTCATAGCCTGCAGTAACGATGGTCTCCACAATCGTATCGTGTTCTTCAACCTTAGCGTACGCGTGAAGGTTCATTGTAGCAGACGTAAGAAGCGCTGTACTAAAATGAACAGGTGTATCGATGTGTTCAAACTCTTGTGCTAAATAATTTGCTACAGAGCCGCCGGGCAAATCTTTTTCTGTTTCAATTTGATACGTCAATTGCTGATTTCGTACGGCCAAAGTATGGTGATATCCGCCATTGAGTTGACCACTAGATAAGGAATAATGGATGTCATCAAAGTGTACGGTAACGGAATTTAACTCTTTTGTTACATGACCTCCTGTTGCAAGCTCTTGTGGTGCTTCATATGGATTGTTAAACATATAAGTCTCCCTAGGTTTAGATTGTTATATATATAATATAAGGATATAATAGTTTTACTAAATTATTGTAAAATACATATGTTAGATTATAACACATATGTTTATTTCGAATATATTTCCGATTCTACCGAATGAGCGTTATATTTTATTCATGGAGGTTAGTATGAGTGATCTTTTAAATAGGGCTTCTGAATTACTGTTTAAAGATGCGAATGTATTGATTCAATTTCGAGATTGGTTCTTTTCTCAAGCAGGCAATATATTATTAGCTCTTATTATATTTTGGGTAGGTCGTTATGCTATTAAATGGGTGAAAACCTTTGCTGTCCGTATTATGACTAAGGCCTCTTATGACTCTGCTGCGATGAGCTTTATTACGCAGATCATCAATTATGCATTGCTAGTAGGTCTAATATTGATTTGCTTAAATCAAATTGGTGTCCCTACTACATCCTTTGTAGCTGCCTTTGGTGCCTTTGGTTTAGGTATTGGTTTGGCCTTACAAAACAACTTATCTAACTTGGCATCAGGCTTATTAATTCTTATATTTAAGCCTTTTAGAGCAGGTCATGTTATTCAAGTTGGAGATACTGTAGGTAGTGTTAAGTCTATTCAATTTATGTATACTATTATCACTACTAAAGATCAAAAAAATGTGTATATACCAAACTCTATCCTTACCTCCCAAGCCATAACTAATATTGCTTATACCCACGAAAGGGTTATCCCGTTCGTCTTTGATATTGGTTATAACAATAATCATCATGAAGCAATTAAAATCTTAAAAAATATTTTTGCTGCTGATAAACGTGTACTCAATCCTAAAAACATGGAAATTGGTATTTCTGAATTTGGCGATAACTCTGTACGCATTGCTGCCTATGCACGCGTTAAGTCGAAAGACTTCTTAGATGTGCAATATGGAATTATGTCTGATGTAAAAGATGCGTTCGATAAATATGGTATCGACATTCCATATCCTCAACGTGTTGTATATCTTCAAAATGTAGATAACTCTACTGGTGAAATTAAGGGAACTAAGAAAAAAGCAAGTGGGACGGATGTTGCCATTGATGATAACCCTGAAAGTTAATATGTGATACAGAAAGTGAGATATATGATATCTTTAACAACTAATGTTTGTATAGTTTGGAAACGACTTATTTTGATGATAGCCTGTATAGGCGCTATTATTTTCAGTACTAGTGTTTCTCATGCGGCGTATATTACGCCGCCATCTACGATAGGTGAGGCTGTTGTTCTCATTGATGCGGATACAAAGGAAATCCTATTTGCAAAGAATCCTGATAAGTGGATGCATCCTGCGAGCACTACGAAAATGGTTACCTTGTTAACAGCTCTAGAACTCAAAGGTACACAACTTGATGAACTGGCGACTATTAGTAGTTATGCCACTAGTATGGAGGAATCCAATCTGGGGGTTCGCGTTGGCGATCAAATTACCTTGGAAGGCGTTCTTGAAGGCATGATGGTTGCTAGCGGTAATGATGCGGCCGTTGTCGTAGCAGAAAATGTAAGTGGCTCTGTAGAGAACTTTGCAAAGGACATGAATCGCGTTGCTGCAAAAGCAGGGGCAAAAAATAGCGTATTTTTAAATCCTCATGGTTTGACACAAATGGGCCATCACTCTACGGCTCGTGACTTGGCGATGATTGCAGCGTATGGTATGAAATACCAAATGTTCCGTGATAAAGTAGCTAATGATTATTATAAGGTGCCTTATCAAAACCGTACGCCAGAAACAATTCGCACCACAAACCATTTCATTCGCAATAAATATCCTGGTGCTAATGGTTTAAAAACTGGCTTTACGAATGCTGCAGGGGAATGCTTGATTGCATCGGCTACCCGTAATGGTCATACTATGATTGTAGTTATGCTTAACGATGATAACCGTTGGGATGAAGCAGTACAATTTCTTGACTATGGCTTTAAACTTCGTGGAGTTATTTAGGAGAACTATTGTGTAATGGGGGATATATGAGTTCATTTTTTGCATTTTTAAAACGCATGCGCTTTATCAATCGATGGAGCCTCATGCGCAATACAGAAATTGAAAATATTCAAGAACATAGCCTTGAAGTGGCTATGGTAGCTCACAATTTAGCAGCTCTCAAAAATGAATACTTTGGTGGTAATGTGGACATTAATAAGGTAGCGGTCATTGCCATGTATCATGAGGTGAGTGAAATCTTTACAGGCGACATGCCAACACCGATTAAATATTTTGATCCAAAACTTCGTGAACTGTACGGTGAAGTTGAAACATTAGCACAAGAGAAAATGTTATCTACCTTGCCAGAACGATTACAAGCTGTTTATAAGCCTTTCATAGTAGATGCAGAGGGTAATCCTGAGTGGCCTATCGTTAAGGCAGCAGATACAATTTCGGCCTATATGAAATGTGTAAACGAACTCAAGGCAGGGAACGATGAGTTTAAAGAAGCACATGACTCCATTTTGGCTAAACTGAAAGCACTCAACATGCCAGAAGTAGATATGTTCCTTGAGACTTATATGCCTGCTCTTGGTAAAAGCTTGGATGAGCTAAATTACTACGAAATCAAATAATGATTAAAAAAGAGACGACCAGCGGTCGTCTCTTTTTATTCTATAAAAATAGCCATAACATCTTAATAGACGTCACAGCCATTTTACATCTCAAATACAAATTATAATATCTATTTTTCTTCAATAATATTTTGGTTTCTCATTAATATTTTCTTCCCCCGCCACGAGAATGCCCGATTACCATACTTAGCTTTGAATTCTTTGTTTGTTAGGGGCTCTAGTTCGTTAATATCTATGTACGGTTCTACTCGTTGAAATTCAGGTATAGGCGTTGCGGGGATACTCTGATTATGAGGGCAAACCTCTTGGCATACATCGCAGCCAAATACTAATGGGGTTTTAGCGATAATATGTTGTTCTTGGTCGGTGAGTTCTCCTTTTTTCTGGGTTAAATAGCTTTTACATGTATCGTATTTAAATTCGTCTTGACCTAAGCATTGGCCTAGGCACGCGGTAATACAACGATTACAACCCATGCAAGATTGTTCAAGTGGTGTGTTCGGCTCAAATTCTAAGGTAGTTAAAATTGTTCCTATCATAACATAGGATCCCCATTTAGGACTGATAAAACAATTGTTTTTGCCATAAAAGCCAAGGCCCGCTAAGTATGCCATGTAACGGTCTGCCAAGGGAGAGGTGTCACAATGTATAGAAAACTGAGCTGAAGTATTTATTTTTTTTAATTTTTCAATAAGTTTTTCTAAATATTTATTAATGACCAGGTGATAATCTGTGCCCCATGTATAGCGGGACAGATTGGATGGACCATTATGTTCTACGTAGTATGGAAAGAGACAGACAATAGCACTTTTAGGTGTGAACTCAGTTGTTCCTAGTAGTCGTTCCTCCACATCTGCAGCTGTAAATGGACAGGGATTAGTTTCGTACAAAATGGTTTTTGCATTTTCAGGTAGAGGCCAAGGGGCAATCCCAAATTCATAAATATGTAATTCTTTGCAAAATTCCTGTAAATTTATATCTTTCATCATAGATTTAGTGGCGAATAATTGGTAAAATAAAAGTATAAGAAACGTGAGGAATTCTATAGATTCCTGCTAAGTTTGTAGTTCGGTGATATCTGTATTTTTGTGGTTATCATCCAGTTCTGTTAGTATTAGTATACCATTGAGAGGACAGATTATGTTAGCATTTATGAAAGTATTACAACCGAAGACGGTGGAAGAGGCTTATGAATTAGCCACAAAAAACAAAACTGCCCCAATGCTAGCTGGCGGCTGCTGGTTGCGTTTAGGTCGGCGCACATGGCCTGCAGTGATTGATATGGCTAGTCTTGACTTGCGTTATGTTCGCGAAGAGGATAACGAATTTGTCATTGGTGCTATGGCAACGCAAGGCGACGTGGAACGTTTTGAGCCATTACAACAATTCTGTGGTGGTGCTGTTGTTAAAGGTGTTAAAGAAATTCTTGGCATTCAATTCCGCAACACTGCTACTATGGGTGGATCTGTAGCAAGCCGCTTCGGCTTCTCCGACATTATTCCTGCATTAATGGCAGTACATGCAGACATCGTTACTTTTAAAGGCGGTCGCATGTCCATACATGACTATATGAAATACAGAGAACGTGATATCCTCGTGGAAATTCGTATCCCTAAAGTAGATGTGCCTGTAGCTGTAGAGGCTCTTCGCATCTCTCGTGGTGACTTCCCAGTGTTGACAGGTGCTCTTCGCCGTGATGACAAAGGCGTTGAAGTGTACATCGGTACAAGACCTGGCGTGCCTCAATTAGCAGAAAAAGCAAGTGCTCTGCTTTCAGAAAAAGGATTGTCTGCAGCAAAAGAAGCAGGTCAATTAGCATCTGAAGAGTTAGTTTACCAATCTAACTCTCATGCTTCCAAAGAATATCGCATGGAAATGGTAAAAGCAATGGTTCAACGCTTGGCTAAGGAGGTGGCACAATAATGGAACTCGTACTTAATATTAATAATAAAAATGTAACTGTTAATGTGCCAACTGATGAAATGTTGTTGGATACATTGCGCAATCTTGGTTACTACAGCGTACGTTGTGGCTGTGATACAACAAACTGCGGCCTTTGCACTGTTTGGGTAGATGACGAAATTATCTTGTCTTGTGTATACCCTACATTCCGTGCACCAGGTCACAAAATCACTACATTAGAAGGCTTACAAGAAGAGGCTGAATTATTAGCGACTTGTATTGCTAGTGAAGGTGCTGACCAATGCGGCTTCTGTACAACTGGCATGATGATGAGTGCTATCAACTTGAAACGTAAAAATCCAAAGGCTACTGATGATGAGATTCGTGAATACCTCATCGGTAACTTGTGCCGTTGTACTGGCTATGAATCACAACTTCGAGGGGTTCGTAAATTCTTAGAAGGAGGCCTAGAATAATGAATAAGCACATTGGTAAATCCTATGACAAGGTTGACTCTAAAGGTATTTTGACGGGGAAACCGTCCTATACTGCTGACTTTGTTCCAAAAGATGCGCTCGTTATTAAGGTTCTTCGTAGCCCTCATGCACAGGCGCGCATTAAATCTATTGATACATCTAAAGCTAAATTGATTCCTGGCGTAGAAGCAATCTTTACACATGAAGATGTGCCTAATACTCGTTTTACCTTGGCTGGTCAAACCTATCCAGAGCCATCTGCTTATGATGCGCTTATTTTAGACCCTGTAGTTCGCTATGTAGGCGATGAAGTGGCTCTTGTTGTTGCAAAAGATGAAGCTACAGCACTTAAAGCGATGCCCCTTATCAAGGTTGAATACGAAGTACAAAAACCTGTGCTCGATATGCATACGGCTATCGACCATGAAACAGTAGTCCACCCTGAAGATGATATTCATAATAATATCCCTGTAGGTCAAGATTATAAACGCAATATTTGTGTATCTTATCATAAACGAGTAGGCGATATTGAAGCTGAACTTGCAAAATGTGATTATGTAGTAGATGGTACTTACTTTGACCAGGCTACACGCCAAACAGCAATGGAACCATTCCAAAGTTATGGTTACATTGATGCATTGGGCCGCGTAGTTATCGTATCTTCTACACAAATTGTATTCCATGTACGCCGTCATATTGCGCGTGCATTAGGAATTCCGGCTACAAAGGTTCGCGTAATCAAACCTCGTATCGGCGGTGGATTCGGTTCTAAACAAACGGCTTGCACAGAAATTATGACAGCTTTTGTGGCGTGGACATTGAAGAAACCTTGCTACCTCTTATACGATCGCACGGAAGCACAGACTTGCTCCACTACACGTCATGCTCGTGAATGGAAAATCCGTGTAGGTGCTACAAAAGATGGAATTATCAAAGTAATTGATATGGACTCCATTACTGATGCAGGTGCTCATGCAACTCACTGCTTCACTACTACTACAGCTGGTGAGCATAAGTCCATTCCTTTATACAATAAAGCGACAGCAATTCACTACGGTACAGAAGGTGTATACATGAACCATACACCAGGTGGTGCATTCCGCGGTTATGGTGCTACTGAAGCGCTATGGCCTTTAGAGTGTGCTGTTAATAACTTGGCGGATAAAATGGGGGTAGACCCTGCTGAATTGCGTCAAAAGAACTTGATTGCTCAAGGTGAACAAAGCTTGGTATATGCTCCAGATGAATATCTTGATTCTGGTTTGTTCCAAGACACTGTAAACCGCGTAAAAGAAATGGCTCGTTGGGATGAACGCCCTCATTCTTGGGATATTGATGAACGTTATCGCGGTGGCCTTGGCATGGCATTGGCATTACAAGGTTCTGGTGTTGCTAACATTGATGTAGCATCTGTAGAAATTCGTCTCGGTGACGATGGTAACTACACATTGTATACTGGTTCTTCCGATATGGGCATGGGTGCTAATACTGTATTGACTCAAATGGCTTGTGAAATCATCGGCTGTCCTATGGAATACATGACAGTTGTTGAATCCGATACAGACATCGTACCATTTGATCCAGGTTCCTATGCATCTAGTACAACATACGTAACTGGTACGGCTGCTAAGATGGCTGCTGAAGAATTACGCACTAAGATTATTGCTAAGTTCGCTCAATTCTTCGATACAGATGTAGAAAATATCGACTTTGATGGTGTTGTAGCTACTACAAAAGATGGTTCCCAAACAATGGATATCCATCAATTGGCTCCAAAATTATTGGTAGGCGTTAACGCTGAACAATTGTCTGGTTTTGCTACATGGGGCAGTCATACGTCCCCACCTCCATTCATGGCAACTATTGCAGAGGTAAAAGTAGACAAACAAACTGGCAAGGTTATTCCGCTTCATACATATTCCTGCATCGATTGCGGTACTGTTATCAATCCTAAATTGGCTCGCGTTCAAGTTGAAGGCGGCGTAGTACAAGCTATCGGCATGGCGTTGTATGAAGATGTACGTTATTCTAATAATGGTCGCTTAGAGACTAATAACCTTATGACTTATAAAATTCCAACCCGTCAAGATATTGGCGAGTTACATGTAGACTTTGTAGAGTCTTATGAGCCGACAGGCGGATTTGGTGCCAAATCTATTGGTGAAGTTGTTATTAATACGGCTAGTCCAGCTATTCAACATGCTATTAAAAACGCAGTTGGTGCGGACGTTCGTACACTACCTATGACACCTGAGAAGGTATTTATGGCTATGGACGAGAAATATAAAGTATAGAGATTTCTATTTACTTTTCCTTTCTAAGGAGGCCTGGTTTTATGACATCACAAACATCCTATTGGAATCGATTGATTCAGCCGGGAATCGTGGCCCTTGTTGGGGCTGGCGGTAAAACGACTGTACTTTCAAAATTAGTAGAATATGGAAGGCTGAAAGGTCAGCCCATCGTAGTTACGACTACGACTCGACTCTATGAATCTCAAGTGGCTCATTATGAACCGATTTATACTCGAAATATTAATGAAGCTGATGAATATTGTACTGATCGTATTTTGCGTGGATATTGTGGTGCGTGGTTCTCTGGCATTACAGGAACAAAAGTAGACTCCTTAGATTGTGATCTTATCGATGGTTTAGCAAAATTGCATCCAAACTGGCAAATTGTAGTGGAAGCAGATGGGGCAAAGGAAAAATGGCTTAAGGCGCCTAAGACGACTGAGCCAGTCATCCCATCTCTCACAAAGACTACGATTGGTCTTGTGAATTTACAAATGTTAGGAGCGCCGCTTGATGATGAGCACGTGCATAACATCGAGCTCGTTCAAGATATTGTGAAACGCGATATGGGCGCCATTGTAACGCCACGTATGTTGGCTGATCTTGTGCTCCATAAACAAGGTTTATTCCAATACAGTAAAGGTAAAAAAATTCTGTTCTGTACTGGTTATGAAACGGTGCAACATCGTATCATTGATGATTTTATTGATCATATTGTAGATAGCGACATTTCCGATATCATCTTAGCTGATGGATACAAAGCAAGTTGTGAAATCCGTCGCATTATTCAATGTCGGTAGGTACTCATGTCTTATGTGAAAGCAAAATCTAATACCGCTTTCAGTCCCATGAGAGACCCCATAGACCGTCGTCCTTTGCATATTGGTATTGTCCTCCTCGTAGGAGGACAATCCAAGCGCATGGGATGTAATAAGCAACTTTTGCCTTGGCGTGGTAAAACTGTTTTAGATGCGGTCTGTGGGGCTCTTCATTGTGGATGGAATGATTCGGTAGAACTTACTGAATCCTGTAAACTACCTTTTGTAGCGGTTACTGGTGATGATCATGAAAGATTAGAACCTATAGTTACGAGCTATGGGTTTGAAGTGGTTCAGAATGAACATCCTAATCGTGGACAAGGCCTGTCCATAGCGATAGGAGTACGTCATTTGGTAGAAAACTCACCGATACCGCTAGACGGCATTCTTTGTTCTGTAGGGGATCAACCACTATTGACTGGGAATGTTGTACATCAGGTTATTAGTGCATTTAGTGATAACTTTCATTCGAAAACTATCGTCGTCCCGCATTATGGGGCGAATTATCAGTCGGGAAATCCTGTTCTATTTGGTTCACATTGGTTTGAATCATTGCAACATATCCAAGGGGATCAAGGTGGCAAAACTATCATTCGCGGTAGTGGTAAAGACCATGTTATCAAATTGTGGATTCGTGACGATATTGGATATGATATTGACACACCCGATGATTTTGAGCGTTTGAAACAACGTGAAAGTGAGGCATTATGAAACCATTAGTCCTTATGCGCGGAGGCGGAGACATCGCTTCTGGCGCTGTATATAGATTGAAACGTGCAGGCTATCCTGTGGTGATTAACGAAATCGCCATTCCTACCATGATTCGCCGTGAAGTATGTTATGGCAATGCTGTACATCGCGGAGAAATGATTTTGGAACGCTTTGTAGCACGTCATGTAGCCCTTAGTGAAGTAGCAGATACGTTGGCACAAGGTGTTATTCCCGTTGTGACTAGTTCATATGAAGAGCTACTTGATACATTGAAGCCAGCTATTGTTGTAGATGCTATTTTAAGTAAAAAGAATCTTGGTACCAAACGTGATGATGCAGATCTCGTCATTGGTGTGGGGCCTGGATTTACTGCAGGGCATGATGTGGATGTTGTCATTGAAACCATGCGCGGTCATTACTTAGGTCGTTGCATCTATGATGGTCCAGCGCAGCCTAATACGGGGATTCCCGGTAATGTAGGTGGTTATACTCATGAACGTGTTATTCACTCATCAAAGGCTGGTCTGTTTACAGCTAAGCGCCATATCGGCGATTCTGTACAAGCTAATGAAGTCATTGGTTATGTAGATAAAGAGCCAGTGCGGGCAAAAATTACAGGTATTCTTAGAGGTATTCTTAAGAGCGGACTCATCGTATCCGACCATTTTAAATTGGCCGATGTAGATGCCCGTTGTGAAGAAGCTCATTGTTATAGTATTTCAGATAAATCCCTTGCCGTTGGTGGCGGTGTTTTAGAAGCTGTTACTGCATGGGAGTATGAAAGGAATCAAGATGGAAACGATCTATGATGTGATGAAAGACCGTCTTCAGCTTACAGAAACTACGCTGATGGTTACTGTATTGTCTGGCCCTCGTCAAGGGGATAAGACAATTTATGCTGAAGATGGTAGTGTTTTGTATGGTACACCAATCGAAGGATTTATAGTAGATAAAGCAAAGCTTAATTCTTTATGCATGGTAGGCGAAGCGGAATGTTTCGTACAACCTGTAGAAAATGATCCATCTGTCCTCGTATTGGGTGCGGGTCATGTGAGCCGTGCTATTACCGATTTATTATTATTTATCGGGTGTCGTGTAACCGTTGTAGATGACCGCCCAGAATATGTAGTTCCTGAATTCTTTGATGAACGTGTAACTCGTAAATGCTTACCATTAGAAAACTTTAAAAATGATCTACCTCTTGATGAATATAATGGGTTTATCATTGTTACTCGTGCTCATGAGTATGATAATGTATGCTTAGAACAATTGCGCGATTATTTGCCAACCTATATGGGTGTTATGGGCAGTCAAAAGCGTATTCATTATGCATTTGAAGTATTGCGTGAACAAGGTTGGACGCAAGAAGAATTAGATATGGTATATGCACCAATTGGTCTAGACTTAGGTGCACAAACCCCTGAGGAGATTGCATTATCTATCGTTAGCGAATATTTGGCAGTGGTGCGTGGTAAAAAAGGCGGCTCATTGCGGAAAGGTAGAGTGAGCTATGAATCGTGAGTTTATTGAATATTTAAGTGCTCGTAAAAATGAAACACTAGCTGTGGCTACTATTTTATTTACCCGTGGTTCTACACCGCGTAAGGCTGGTACATCTATGGTAGTATTCCCAGATGGATCTATCTTTGGTACGATCGGTGGTGGTCGTGCTGAAAATGAGATTCGTCTAAGCGCTGTTGATTCCTTGAATAAAAAAGAAGCACATCGTCGTATCGAAGTTCTTTTAGATGACGATGTAGCTGTAAAAGAAGGTATGGTGTGTGGCGGACAGATGGATGTGTGGATTGAAACACAAAACATTTAAGTTCATAACTATAGAAAAAATAAAATCTTATACTCGTTTATAAATTTACAGTGTTTCTAAAATGAGTTAAAATATAAGGTACAGCCAAGCAGTTGGTTGTACCTTATTATTTTGTATAAGGAGCTATTTTTATGCATATTGACGCACTTATACATACCTTTAGGCTTCTTGATATTGCTGATATCTTAATCGTTGCCGTAGGTATTTATTACTTATATAAATTGCTTAAAGATACACGGGCCGTTTCTCTTTTAAAGGGTCTCGTTATGCTAGCAATTCTAAATTTATTGAGTCATTTGCTGAATCTATATGTTATCAATTGGATTTTGCAACAAAGTATGACCGTTCTTCTCTTCGCATTACCTGTAGTATTCCAACCGGAATTGCGTCGTGCTTTAGAACAATTGGGCCGTGGTCGAATTTTCAGTAAGGCACAGAATGTCAACGAAGAGGAAATGGATATGGCTATCAATGAAGTGATGGCGGCGGCTCGCGTTATGTCTCGTGAGCATACTGGGGCACTTATCGTTTTTGAACGTGAAGTGGGCCTCAATGACTTCGTTGATACAGGCATTTTAATGGATGCTGTGTTGAGCCGTGAACTAATTAAAAATATTTTCGTTCCTAGTACACCACTTCATGATGGGGCGCTGATTATCCGCGATGGACGTATTCGTGCAGCGGGGTGTTTGTTGCCACTAACTGAGGATCGTACATTGAGTACTGAACTTGGTACACGTCACCGTGCAGCCATCGGTTTGTCTGAACAAACTGATGCTGTCGTTGTTGTAGTCAGTGAGGAAACAGGGACAATTTCCTACACCTATGGCGGTCATATTTATCGCCATTTACCGGAAGATCAAATTAAGGAAGCATTGCGTACATTTATGGAACGCCCTTGTCAAACCATTACTGGTATGTGGAAATGGGGGGCAAAAAAATGATGATACATTTGAAACGCAATTGGCCAGCTAAGTTGTTATCATTGCTAGCGGCTATCGTCATGTGGTTCTTTATCATGCGAGATCAGAACCCTGTGATGGAGGTAACCTATACAGTACCTGTTCAAGTCCAAAATCTTGATTCCCATTATATTATAGAAGATGTACCTGATGTAGCACGCATTGTCCTTTCGGGCCCTCGCGATACGATTATGTCTATAAAGGCAGATAATCTTCGTGCGTATATTGATGCATCTGGTGTAAAACCAGGTCAAAATAATGTAACCATTGGATTTACCCCTCCAGCGGGAATGAGCCTTGTTGAGGTTAAGCCTGATACTATAACAATTAATGTAGACGAATATGCAGAACGGAAAATACCGGTTGAAATTGTTCCAATTGGTAAGTTCTCAGACGATGTTGCTCTCAAGTCAGTCACTATTGTACCGAAAGAAGTAACTGTATCTGGACGTAAACAGCTTGTTAACGCTGTAAATAAGGTTGTTATGAAGGTCAATATCGCTGGTCAAACCAAGAACTTTAGTTCTGTTAGTACGTTAGAAGCCTGGGATATATCTGGTAATGTATTAGATGTACATATCAATCCGAGCCAAGGTCAAGCTCAATATGAACTAAACTTATTGCGTAAAGATAAAGCGGTTCCTATTACAGTACCAACTGCGGGAACAGTAGCTGATGGGTATGAAGTTAAGTCTATATCCGTTACACCAACTCAATTAACTGTGACTGGTCGAGAAGAAATGATTGATTCTGTTTCAGAAATTCAAACAGAACCAATTGATCTTACCGGTGCAACGAAGGGCATTCAAGGTAATTACAACTTGGTATTACCGAGTGGTGTCAATAGTAATGTTACTACAGTACATGTTAAGGTAGATATACAAAAGAAAACTACGTAGCTAAAAAGACCCTATACGTAGCTAAAAAAAGACCCTAATAGAGTAGATTCATAACTCTATTAGGGTTTGTTTTATTATTCATATATTAGCTTTTATAGTAGTGTTGTATAATAAAAGTGTATGACCATTTTCTTGTAGGTCAGTTGTTAGAAATTTAGGTCAAATAATAATGATATAAGCTGCCCCAAAAGGGAGCCGAAATAGGAAAGATATGATTAGAATAATAAATCTCCGCGTGGCTGTTACGGTCAAGTCGGATATAAAGGATATTGTAGAAAAGAAATATCCCCAATTGCGAGGCGCTATTGAAACGATTCACGTTGTACGACGCGCTGTAGATGCTCGTAAAAAACCGAATATTGTATTTGTGTATACCTTGTTTGTTGAGGTTCATAAAGAAGCTCAAATCATGAAAAAACTAGGTAAACAAAAGGATGTATCTGTATTTACTCCAGAGGATCCCGAACCTATTGTTTATGGTAATGTGCCTTTAGCACATCGCCCTGTAGTGATGGGCTTTGGTCCGGCTGGGATGCTAGCTGCCTTTTATTTAGCTCGTGAAGGGTACCGTCCAATCGTTCTTGAACGAGGTCAAGATGTTGATACTCGTAGCCAAGATGTAGAAACGTTTTGGAAGGAGGGCGTATTCAAGCCTGAATCTAACGTACAATTTGGCGAGGGTGGTGCAGGTACATTCTCAGATGGTAAACTGACAACCCGCGTTACACACCCAAGATTGCATGAAATCTCCAAATATTTTGTAGAGTTCGGCGCTCCAGAAGAAATCTTGTATAAACATAAACCTCATGTAGGTACAGATAAGTTGCGCACCATGGTAAAAGCTATGCGTGAACGCATCATCGAATGGGGTGGTGAAGTTCGTTTTGGTGCTAAGATTACCGATTTATTTATTGAAAATGACCATATCGTAGGTGTTGAAGTTAACGGTAACGAACGCATTGATACGACGGTTGTCCTTTCTGGCGTAGGTCATAGTGCACGCGATACGTACGAAATGTTACATAAACGTAATATAGAAATGACGGCAAAACCATTTGCTATCGGTGTTCGTATTGAACATGATCAGGCTATCATTGACGAGTCTCAATATGGTGTAGAACCATCTAGCTTGGGCCTTGGGGCCGCAGAATATTCTCTTGTATACCACGATAAAGAAACAGGCCGCACAGCGTATAGCTTCTGTATGTGCCCAGGTGGTCAAGTTGTAGCATCAGCGTCCGAAAATGGGGGCGTTGTTGTTAATGGCATGAGTTTATATGCTCGTGATAGCGGTGTTGCGAACAGTGCTATCGTAGTTAATGTAGGGCCTGATGACTTTGGTAATCATCCTCTGGATGGTGTAGCATTCCAACGTGAATGGGAGCGTAAAGCTTATGAATTAGGTGGCTCTAACTTCTATGCACCAGCTCAGACCGTAGGTCAGTTTTTGGGGCTTTCACAAGCAACAGGTGTACAAGATAGCACATATAGCTATGAACCAGGTGTAGTAAATTGCGATTTACATGATTGCTTGCCACCATTCGTAACGTCCGTGTTGGAACGGGCATTGCCGTATTGGGGACGACGTATTCATGGATTTGATGATCCTGCCGTATGTATGACTGGTGTTGAAACACGCACCTCTGCGCCGCTTCGCATGGGGCGTAATGAAGATCGCGTTTCTCCAACTGTAGGTGGATTTTATCCTATGGGGGAAGGTGCTGGCTACGCTGGCGGTATTATGAGCGCAGCCCTTGATGGGGCAGAAACTGCCATTATATGCATGGCAAAATATGCAAAACCTAACTAGTTAGTAGTAGAATGTATTGTAAAGTAAACTACAGTATAGGTTCATTTTGGTACTGTAAAATAGTATATCTGTATAGTATATATATGTGTGGTGTATATATTGTGATATAATACACAACAGTGAATATATAAGGACTTGTGATTTTCACAATCCCTAGAGGAGGATAATTATGGCTCGTTTATTTGGTACAGATGGTGTACGTGGTGTTGTTAATGAATTTTTAACACCTGAATTAGCCTATCATTTAGGCCGCGCAGCGGCTACATATTTTGGTAAAGAAAAAGACCATCCTACATTCTTGATTGGTCGTGATACGCGTATTTCTGGCTCCATGCTTGAAAGTGCGTTAGCATCCGGTATTTGCTCTGTTGGTGGCAATGTTGTCATCGCCGGTGTTATCCCAACCCCAGCAGTAGCATACCTTGTACGTCAACAAGGCTTTGATGCAGGTGCTGTTATTTCTGCATCTCACAATCCATATCCAGATAATGGTATTAAATTCTTTGATGGCAATGGCTATAAATTGCCAGATGAAGTAGAAGATCAATTAGAACAATATGTTCGTCAAAGTGCAGATAATGAATTGCCACGTCCTACAGGTGATGGCATTGGTACCATTGAGTACAATAGCAATTTAGCTCATTTCTACGCTCACTTTGTTCGCCACACAGTTGATACATCCCTTGAAGGTATGACCATCGTTTATGATGGTGCGAACGGTGCTGCATCTAGCGTAGGTCCTGAGATTTTATCTGGTCTTGGCGCTAAAGTAATCAACATCAATGTAAATCCAGATGGCTTGAATATCAATGATCACTGTGGTTCTACACATATCGAAGGCTTACAAGTGGCTGTACAACAACACAATGCAGACCTTGGTATCGCTAACGATGGTGATGCGGACCGTTGCTTATTGGTAGACGAAAAAGGTCAAGTTCTCGATGGTGACCAAATCATGCTATTGTGTGCTCTTAAATTGAAAGAAGAAGGCAAACTCAAAGATGATACTGTAGTTGGTACTGTTATGAGTAATATTGGGTTCCATAAAGCGGCAGAAGAACTAGGAATGAAAACAGTTTCTACTGCTGTTGGTGACCGTTATGTATTGGAATACATGCGTGAACACAATCTCTCCGTTGGCGGTGAGCAATCTGGTCACGTAATTTTCTTAGATCACAATACAACTGGTGATGGCATGTTAACAGCTGTTCAAGTGGCGGCTCTTATGAAAGAAAAAAATCAACCACTTTCTGAGTTGGCTGGCATTATGACTAAGTATCCTCAAGTTCTTATCAACGTTCGTGTTGCTACAAAAACAGGTTGGGAAGACAATGATATTATTAAAGCTGCCATCGTAACAGCAGAAGGTGAACTTGGTGATGAAGGCCGCGTTCTAGTACGTGCATCTGGTACTGAACCACTCATTCGCGTAATGGCAGAAGGTCCTAACCAAGAAGAACTACAATCCTTATGCCAAGAAATTGCTGATATTATCGGTAGAGAACAAGGGTTGGCTGAAGTCTAAGCTTTGAATTATTGTCAAGGTATAAGCATTTATATATAGTGCGAAAATAAATATAACTAAATTTAACTCTATGAAGTTTGATACTAAACATAAGCTTCATAGAGTTTTTGTTTTATAAAAAATATAGAAATATATATTATTGACTATAATATATACCAGGAGTAAAATTGGTTCATAATAAATTCATGAATAAAAGGTGAGGATTAGTATATTTTTTTAGGGGTTGATAAGTTATGGTTTCTAAGAATGCACATCAGAATAATGTGAGTAATCTTGATAGTTATGAATTAGAGTCTTTTGATTTTGATAAGCTAGAGGAATCTATTGAGAATAATTTAGAAGATGAGCTAAAAGCGTTAGATTTCTTAAAAGATGATCGAGCGAAAATTGGTAATCCAGATAATCTTGGTGAAGTGGTTAAGAATATAGTATGGGAACAATTTATAAATCAAGTTGGTGCAGTAGCTGGTGAAGATTTTATAAAAGAAAATAGGGGATTAACTTTAGATTTAAGCAAAGATGCTCATTATCAGACAACAGATAATTTTGAAAAAGGTAAAATTGCCACTCATAATACGGAAATAGATTATCAAAAACGTCATGATGAATGGCAAGGTAACTTTAAAAAAGATAGTTCTGGTCGTACAATCACCCATAAAACTAGAAGTGGACAGGAAAAAGCTACGTTAAAGAAAGGTGCGAGGGCCCCTTATGATACGAATAGGCAAAAGGGAAATGTAAAGAATCAAACCGATATGGATCATACTGTGCCGGCAGATGAATATATAAGAGATCCAGCAGCTAATGCACATATGACATTACAAGAACGAGTTGATTCAGCTAATAGTAAAGAAAATTTGAGAGAGATGAATTCAAGTCATAATCGTTCAAAAGGGGATAAGTCTATGGATGAATGGTTGGATAACCCTAATTCAAAAGGCCAAAAACCAGATGAAATTTTTAATGACTTGACTGAAGAAAAAAAAGAAGAATATAGAAAAAATGATAAAGAGGCTCGTAGAAAAAAAGACGAGGATATAAAAAAAGGAGAGGCCAAATCCGCTGAAGCTGGAAAAATATCAAGAAAAAAAGAAGCTATCCGTATTGGTAAAGCCTCTTTGAAATCAGCGATAATGGTGCTATTAGCCGAATTAGTAAAAACTATAATAGGTAAATTAGTTAAATGGTTTAAGTCAAATAATAAATCACTATCCACATTGGGCGATAGTATAAAAGATTCAATTAAAAATTTCGTACTAAATTTAAAGAAGCATTTAAAATCAGCTGGAAGTGCAGTTGTGTCGACTATTATAACCTCTATAGGAAAGCCAATCTTAAATATGATTAAAAAGTTTTGGGCTGTATTAAAAATGGGTTGGAAATCTCTTAAAGATGCTTATAATTACCTAAAAGATCCCGCTAATAAAGACAAACCAATTTCTATACGAATAATGGAAATTGGTAAACTTATAATCGGTACATTAACTGCTGGAGGAGCTATTTTACTAAGTGAAGTTATTGAGAAATCTTTAATGACAATACCTATATTAGCGATTGAAATTCCTTTAATTGGTAGTTTAGCAAGCTTACTTGGTATTTTCTTTGGAGCTGTAGGCAGTGGGATTATAGGTGCGTTATTGCTTAATTTTATTGATAAGAAAATTGCTGGTAAGCAAAAGGGAGAAGCCGATAAAAAAATAATTAAACAGAACAATAAAATTTTGAGTTTACAAGAACAACAAAAAATTCTCGTAGAAGAAAGGTTAGAATTTACTAAGAGTGAATCTTATCATAGTGTTCAAAGTAGACATACAGATGCAGAAACTATGATGAGAACTTCTTTAAATAAAATTATGGAAGAGTCAATAGTTCCATTAGCGGATCAAAATACTATTATTGTAGATGAAGAAGATATTCAGACAAATAGTAAATTAAAAAATATAAGTAAAGATTTAGAATCATTATTATAGGGGATTGTATATGGTAGCCGAAGTAATAAAAAAACATAACTTTCAAAAAACGTTAAAAAGATTAAAGGCTTTTTCCGAACGTAAAAAGGAAGAAATTGAGATCGAATCAGTTGCAAATTATGACTATGGCATTTTTTTTGATTCAGATCATAAAGTTACTGGACGAGAGTTTAATACTCGAATTGAAGATATTCAAGATATTCTTATTAGATTAAATAAAAAGAATATCGAAATAGTAAAAGAATTTAATGATGTTTATAAAACGTTTGATTATTTAGATAAAGAGTATATTTCGGCTATTCTTTCTGTGCTGAAAGGGGTAGAAAAAACAAGTGATGATGTTAAGGTACAGCAGACAGAATTAAAAAAACATCATATAGCACTAGAGCAGCAACAAAATAAGTTGGATTCTCATCAGGGTGAGATAGATAATATAATATCTAATATGGAAATTACAATAAAAGTGTTACAGAAATTTAAGTCGCAGTTAGATGGTTTAAAACACTTGAACGACATAGACACTATTTGGAAAGAGTGTAAAGAGATTCAAACTAAAATTGAACTAGTATCAGAAAATTTCGATACAGTAAATGAAGCGAGTTTGATGAAAATAAATACTCTTGAAAATCAACTAGATGTACTTAGTAAAAAAAATGATAATGATATGGTCCGAGTTGAAACAATAGAAGAAAATATAGATTTATTGAAGAAAGATATTAAATCTAAAGATACTCAAATAGAAAAAGCTATTGATGAAATAAAAAATTCATTAGAGCAATACAATAATTTTTACTTTGAACTAAAAAAACAAATACATATATTAGAAATTGATAGTTTATGGGATATAGTGGAAAATTATCAGGATAAAATTGCAAATATTAATAGAAAAGTTCAAAGAGGTTATATTGTTAGTGGAGGCGCTCTGGTAATTGCTATTAGTGCAATTGTTTTAAATTTAACTTGGTGAATTATGAATAAGTATAGTAAAAAGCTTTTAGATACGGCTAATGAATTAGACCGTATAATAAAAGCTAATGGTGAGATTAATAAATCTGTAAATGAATTAGTAGCAAATCATAATAACAAGATTATACTTATTAAAATCCTTAAAATTGTTTCTGATATTATTGAAGGGATAAACTTTGATAAAGAAGTTAAACAGTTAGCTCAAATAATGCATTCTAATCTTTTAAGTTATTATGGATATTTGTCTGTAAGAAGTCTTTGTAAGGATTCTTTAGAGCCAGATGACTCTAAATCACTTACGGAGTTATTATTAGATTTAAATCAACTTATTGGTTTAAAGTCTGTAAAAGAAAAAGTACAAGACTTATTAGCATATCAAAAAGTACAAAAAATGAGAATGAATAACAATTTATATTCTCAAAAAAATACATTACATTTAGCATTTACAGGGAATCCAGGAACTGGAAAAACAACAGTAGCAAGAATAGTAGGTAGGATTTATAAAAAATTAGGTCTCTTATCTCAGGGTCACTTTATAGAGGTTTCTCGTACAGACTTGATTGCAGGGTACCAAGGGCAAACTGCATTGAAGGTAAAAAGTGTAATCGAAAGAGCTAAAGGCGGGGTTTTATTTATTGACGAAGCATACAGTATAACAGAAAATGAGCAATCTGATTCTTATGGTAAAGAATGTTTAACAGAACTAACTAAAGCTTTAGAGGACTATAGAGAGGATTTAGTCGTAATTGTAGCAGGTTATACAAAGCCTATGTATCAATTTTTTGAGTCTAATCCTGGATTAAAATCAAGATTTAATACATTTATTGAATTTGATGATTATGATGCGGATGAATTACTAGAGATTTTATTATCTATTTGTTTGAGTAATGATTATATTTTAACAGAGGATTTAAAGAAAAAAGTATATTTCTACTTTGTTGAACAGTTAGATAAAAAAGCAGACGATTTTGCAAACGGCCGATTTGTGAGAAATATATATGATGATTTAGTGATGAATCATGCGCGGCGCACTGCAAAACTTAATAAGCCAACAAAAGAGGATTTATCTATTATCATTTTAGAGGATTTCAAAGTATGATAATCTTATATAATTGAGATGATATTTCGAATGCATCTTATTAGATTATTGCAGTTCTAAATTTTACCCTTTTTTAGCTATATTGAAGGTGTATATATATTTAGGCGAGATTTAGTAAGTAAATTATAAATTTTAATAGTCTTTAACTCGAATTATTTATGATTAGAAAAATTAATTTAATGAGACATACTAAAAAAAGGCAACGTTCATGACGTTGCCTTTTCTGTTGCATATATTATTTATCAGCTACAACGAGTTTATATCCATTCAAATGGATGTTTTCACCAGTTGTATCTTCATTAGTTAGAGATTTTACATAGCTGTCGCCAGTGAGTGTCCATGTGGAGTCTTTGCTGAGTTTCACGGTTACTTCTTTAGCTGTGTTGTCAGTGTTGATAGCTCCAACAAGGCTAGATCCATTTGTCATGTCTAGTGCGACGGTACTGATGGAGTCAGCCACGATGTTACCGCTAAGTTCTTGGTTAGAGGTGCGGAGTGTAAGGTGACCGCCGTTTTCACCGTCTTTGCCCCAACGTGAGTCTGCCGCTGCTTTTACCAGAGTAGTCGTATTAGGCATTAAGATTGTGTTGGCTGTAAGATCTGCTTCAGCAGTGGTGTTGTTTACATAGATGAACGCACCTGTAGCGTGGGTTGTAAGTGTATTATTTTCTGCTTTTAAACGAGCAATACCACTTTCAGCATCACCGGAGAAACTTTGGTATAGCATGAAGCCATTATCGTGGTAGCCTGTAACATTAGAGTCCGTAAGGGTAATGGAGTTTTTACCTTCTACGACGCCTATTTCACTCTTGTTAGCTACGCCATTGATACTGCTTGCTGTAATATTACCAGTGGAGTAGATAACAGGGCTACCCGCACCAGAGGTTGTTAGCTTAGCTGCCTCCGCATTAATGGTACCTTCGCCACGGTCTGTAGCGAGTGTAGCAGAGTGAGCCCCTTCAGTGGTGATGGTTAAATTTTTACCATTTACAGTGCCTTTGTAGGTTGCATCTAAGCCGCGAGAGGAATCACCTTTAGTGTGAATGTTTGTATTTTCTACATTAATGATAGAGCCTTCGCCGGTGGCAAATACCGCATTAGAGCCAATGCTATTAGATGTGATATTACTATTTTTAATGCTGGTTTGACTGCCTTCGATACCGAGTACTACTGCGTTTTGTCCGTGGAAATTACTGTTGTCATCATTAGTGGTGTTGCCTGTTTTATCAAATACACTACTATTAATGGTGATTGACGCTTTGTTTTTGCCGATGAAAGAATTTTGGTCGCTTGTAGTATTATCAAATCGTTGGTGTTCGAATGTTTTGCTTTCACTAATAACAGATGTACCTGTGAAAGTACTAGGATTAGCTTCCTTATGAGGCGTTGGTTCATTAATTTTGCCTGTCTTTACATCATCAGGTCTAGGCACATCAGCCTTAGGTACATCGGTTTTAGGAACATCAGCTTTAGGTGCATCGCCTTTAGGTGCTGAGATGCTTTGGGTAGGAACATTAGCTTGTACTGGTTCTGCCCCAAATGTAGGGGCAAAGGCTAGTGCTGCAAGGGCACCGCCCGCTAAAGCAGGCAGGATGAGACGTCTTAAAGTTCTATAATTACGTGAATGTGTCATATATAATAACCTCCAAATATTTATTGCGCTATAAAATCGAATTGTGTAAAATTAAGATTGTAAGAAGTATAGTAATTATCTGTGAAAATAGTATGAATGATACATGGGATTTATAAAGAAATACTAATCGTGATTTTTAGATATGTCGATAAGGATGTCTTGCTTTCACCATTCATTATCACGTATAATATAGATTGGTATACGATGTATACTTTAAAGATCTGCCGTATCTTATAGAAAGGAGTTTCACAATTCGTAAGAGCGAATAGCGCAAGTACCCGCGAAGGCAGTCGTTAGGGTAGACGAGGTGAAGAGT
>ERZ772979.255-NODE-255-length-41817-cov-27.262224_pt1 | contig 41817 bp, 17 predicted proteins | sample MGYA00511130_ERZ772979 | MGnify/ENA primary metagenome ERZ772979 (study PRJEB29015, sample SAMEA2738103) | human oral metagenome | biome: human oral; feature: human-associated habitat; material: saliva | place: China | collected 2186 ...
TTTTTACCGACCCCCAGTTTAACTGGGGGTTTAGTCATGCCTATTCGGCGTACAATAAAAACAACGCCATCCAAACGGATGGCGTTGTTTAATAAGGATTTGTGTTCCCTAGTCGGGGGTCCAGGGTATAGGGGCCCTCATAAACTCAATATAAGGGCCATTGTGTCATTGTAGATACACGTGCAGTAAGGGATACACGTATACCATCAGTATGTATTAGAGATCAACTAAGCCTTTTAACGAGAGAAGACAAGGCTTTAATACCTACATTGCTATAAGTATCTATTTATTGTTGAATTGCGCTACGCAAATCTACTTTGTTGTAGTCATTGCTACCCATTGGTTCATTGATAGCTTTGCGAAGGTCTACTACATGCTCATCGGCTACAGTTGGTTCTTCACTTGCTTTGTTTTTAACTGTTTGTTTAGCAGCGAACCAAATTGTTTCGTTCATGTAATGACGAAGTTCTTCGTTAGATACATGTTCTTGTTCTTGAGCAAGGACATCCAAGATAGCATCTTCTAAGTCTTGTGCTTCGTTATCATTCATTGGACCGCCAATTTGTTTTTGTTTTTGAACTACTTCGTTAACACGATCTACCATGCCACGCAATACATTATAACCATAGCTGTTTACGAAGCCATCTTTTTCATTGTATTTAGGTGTTTCAAAGTATTCGTATTCGTTTTTGTTACGGTTTTCACCGTTCCAATTTAAAGCTGTTTCAAAACCGTGTACGCGGCCTAAGGAATGCGTACGGAAGTAATCAGCATAGTTATGCTTATCTTTGGAATGTAACCAGATTTTATCTGCTTTAGTTAATTGTTCATGATTATTACGTTTTGCTTCTGCTAAGGCGATTTTTTGTTCTGCATTTTCCCATGCTTTCACATAATCATGAATAGATTGTACAACTTGTGGGCTAGCCACAGGCACCAATACAACATTGCTTAAACTAGGTGTAGATGCAGGGTTAGGTAAGATCAAGTTGTCATCATATGTTGGAGCGCTTGCTGCATGACCAGTGAAGGATGCTGCGCTCAATAAAACTGCTGCTGTGAAAGCAAGCATTGTAGATTTTTTCATATCTATTCCTCTTTCCATAGTCGAATTAATGTGCTGGTTAAGGGCTCCCGAAGGAACCCCTAGCCAGTTATATCCAATTGATAACTAGATTTTAAAGCCTAGTTTTGAAAATTACATACCCATTTTCGCCATCATTGCAGCCATTTGAGCTTTCAATACTTCTACTTCACTTTGTAGACCAGCGTTTTGAGCTTTAATTTGTTCGTTTTCATATTTCAAGTCGGATACTTCACCTTTTAATCCGGCATTTTGAGCTTTCATTGCAGCCATTTCAGTTTGAACTGCGTATGCAGAGCTGATAGGGCCTTTGCGGTAGCGATCTGCTACAGCTGCTTCAGCATCTCTGTTACCAACTTTCCAAGTTACACCAGCGTTTGCCATCATGTGGCTAGAACCGCCAGCCCAGGACAAGCCACCATGGAACATTGTGGATTCGTTTTTGTAATGAGCTACGCCCACTGCAATCGCGGAATTACCACGGTAGTTACCATAACCAGCCATGATTTGAGTTGGTTCCAATGGATCATATTGCATAGGTTTCAATGCGGACAATGCTGCACCTTGAGCACCTACACGACCGATTTCTTCGTTCAATTGATCAACACGTGGATCAACTGCGCCTTTTACGGAAAGGTCATAGTTTAAGCCACCATCAGCAGTTTCAGTTTTCTTCAATACTACAGATTGATCATCAGATGTCAATGTAGTACGGGAGTCTTTCAATTGTTTAACGTTTACTGCATCTGTATCATTAGTGCCACGTTGAACATTAGTGATTTTGTTCCCACCCATGTTGAGGTTGCCACCAGTGATGTTTACAGTATCGCCACCGAAGGATACTTTAGGACCATTGGAGTTATTGGAAATGGAAGTGATGTTAGTGAGGTCACCTTTTACGTCGAAGGATACTTTACCGTTCGCACCAGTGTGAGCAGTAGTATTTACGCCGTTAGAGAAGTCTAAACCTTCAGATAACATTACTGTTTTAGCGTTGCCACCATTTTCTTTGTAAGTCAATGGAATTTGTTTTGCTGCTTCCTTACCATTGAAGTTAACTTGGTAGTTAGTTGTATGGTTAGTAGCATTTGGTTGAACATCTACAGTGATCGCTTTGTTGTCACCTGTTACAGTAACTGCTTCACGAGCTGCATCTTTCACGTCGTTTTTATCTACAGATACTTCGTATGTTGCACCAGCAGCACCGAATGTATCGCCAGCTTTAGGAGCTACTTTAGCGATGTTATTAGCATCAGCTTTAGCTTGTACTTTTTCAGTAGATTTCTTAGCTGCTTCTTGTTGAACAAGTTTCAATTGTTCTTCAGTTGCGGCACGACCTTTAGTTGCGAAGTCAGCAGAATCAAGTGTTTTATTAGTTAAGCCAGTGATGTCACCAGTTTTACCATCAAGCTTGATTGTGTTGTCGCCAGCTACATTAACTACTTGGTCACCTTTGAATTCTAATTTACCGCCACCTTCGTTGTTAGTGATGGAAGTGATTTTGTTCAAATCGCCTTCAACATTAACTTTGTAAGGGTTAGCTTTAGAACCGTCGCCAGTCACTTTAGTGTTTTGACCGTCAACAAGGTTAGTTTTAGCTGCTTTCAATTGACGTACATTAACCGCATCAGTATCGTTTACACCGTCTTCAACGTTAGTAATTTGTTTATTACCAGCATTGATGCCGTCTTTAGTTACGGATGGGCCGTTGTTGATTACCAAGCCACCATCAGTGATCTTAGTATCGCCAATTGTTACGGAACCTTTATTAGTAAGATCTACATTGTTGCTCAATGCATATTCTACTTTAGCGCCGTTTTCGTCGCTAGTTTGTTTTACAGTAAGGTTTTTACCGCCGGAGAATTCAACAGTTTTACCATCTGTAATGCTCTTAGCTGTTGTTTCAGAATCAGCTGTAGTATTACCAGAAGATTTAACGTTGAAGCTGTTCATTGTACCAAGGCCAGCACCACTAATTGTCATTTCGCCATTAGCAGATTTGGATACTGTGATACCGTCAGCACCTTTAACATTTACTTTACCGCCGTTAGCTGGAACATCTGTGCCGTTAGCTTGGATTGTCCAGATATCATCAGTGTTAGCGAATGTTTTGTCGCCATATTTAATGCGGTCCCCATCTTTCTTAATTGTTGTGTAGTTATCAGGTGTACCTAAGTGGATTTCCTTAGTTTGGATGCTATCGATGCCTTTGATATTTTTATTTAAGCGAATGTTCAAAGTATCGTTACCATCAGCAGTTACAGCGATGTTACCTGCAGCAGATTCAAATGTTTTTTCTTGCTCTTCAGTAACGCCTTCACCTTTAACTTTAACTGTGGAGTTAAGTTTGTTTTTGTTTACAACGCTTTCGTTGTTACCAGTGAATTTCAAGCCGTCATCAGTAGTAGCCACTTCGTGTTTGTTGTTGTTGCTATCTTCGTAAACGATACGAGTGATACCGTTAGTACCGTTTGTACCATTTACACCGTCTTGACCGTTAGCACCGCGAATAGTAAGACCATCTTTACCGTCTTTACCATTCAAGCCGATAGAGCCGTCTTTACCGTTGATTACAACAGCAGAACCGTCTTTACCGTTTACACCGATCTTACCGTCAACGCCTGGTTTACCGTCTTTACCATCATTACCAACTTTGATATCGTCAGACAATGCATAGTTGTAAGTGTGGTTGCCAGTTACTTTATCAACGATTTGTTCAACAGTTAAGTTTTTACCTGCACCGAAGTTTACAGTTGTGCCAGGTTTAACAATTGTAGCTGTGTGATCGCCTACTGTGTTACCAGTAACGTCACCTTTCCAACCGGAGTTGTTGATTGTATCTACAACAGTTTTAACTGTAGCGATACCATTATCACCATCAACGCCTGGTTTACCATCAACGCCGTCTTTCACTTTACCAAGTGTTACGTCGTATTTAACAACACCATTTGCATCAACGGAAGCTTTAGTGTAGTTACCGTCAACGAAGTTCAAGCCTTCAGACAATTTAACTTTTTGTTTAGTACCGTTGTTAGCTGTGTAGTTAAGTTCAGCATCGCCAAGGTTAGTTGCTTTTGCATTTACTGTGTAAATGTTTTGACCATCAGCACCAATTGTTTTATCAACTGTTACGTTGTCACCAGCTTTAACTTCTGTCTTAGCGGATTTCAATTGTTTTACGTTAACTGCATCAGTGTCATTTACGCCAGCTTTCACGTTAGTGATGTTCAAACCACCAGCATTGATACCACCTTTAGTAATGGATGGACCATTGTTGATTACCAAACCACCGTCAGTGATCTTAGTATCGCCAATTGTTAAGGAACCTGCTGGAGTCAAGTTGATCTTTTGAGCCAATTGAACTTTCAATTTGCCATCTACGTTGTTCACGCCGATGTTGTTTTCAGTCAATTTAGTGCTATTCGCACCACCAGTGATATCCAATGTTTGGTTCAATTTCTTAGCGATAACTTTAGTGGAGTCAGTTTGACCATCGTCGCCAGCATATTTCATGCCGTCGTCAGTAGTTGCCACTTCGTGTTTATTGTTGTTTTTGTCTTCGTATACGATACGAGTGATACCATTAGTACCATTTTTACCGTCTACGCCGTCTTGACCATTAGCGCCTTTAATAGTAAGACCGTCTTTGCCGTCTTTACCATTGAGGCCGATGGAACCATCTTTACCGTTGATTACAACAGCAGAACCATCTTTACCATTTACACCGATAGAACCATCTTTACCTGGTTTACCATCTTTACCATCATGACCAAGTTTAATATCGTCAGTCAATGCATAAGTGTAAGTGTGGTCTTTAGTTGCTGGGTCGATAGTTTGTTCAACAGTCAAGTTTTTGCCTGCTGCGTAGTTGATTGTGCCGCCGTTTTCAACAGTTGTTGCAGTTGCAGTACCTTCTACTTTACCGCCGTTAGCAGTTGCATTTGCTTTGAAAGTGAAACCATCTTTAATTTGATCTGCCAAACCAGACAAGTCGATTTTCGCGATTGTACCAGCTTGGTTAGCGCCATTGCCATCGTTGTATTTCAATGTAACGGATTTGTCTGCTGCATCATAGGAGTAAGATGTAGTAGCTTCACCAGTACGATCAGATTGAGTTGGTGCAATGTGTAAATCGTTAGCTTTGGAAATACGTTTTACATCGCCGATGTTAGCAGCGTTATCGATTACATCGCCACCAGATTTAAGGTTAGTGATGTTGTTGCCACCCATGTTCACGTTGCCGCCATCGAATTTGAATTCGTTGCCGCCAATTGTGAAAGTAGCAGGACCATCGTTCTTAATGGAAGTGATGTTTTTCAAATCTTTGTTCAATTGAACTTCAAGAGTATCAGTACCATCAGCTTTTACGTTGATGTTACCAGAAGCGCTCTTGAAGGATGCAGAAGTTGTTTTATCTACGCCTTCACCTTGAACTTTAACAAGGCTATTCAATTTATTTTTGTTTACAACATCAGTGTTATTACCAGTGAATTTCAAGCCGTCATCAGTAGTAGCCACTTCGTGTTTATTGTTGTTTTTGTCTTCGTATACGATACGAGTGATACCGTTAGTACCGTTTGTACCATTTACGCCGTCTTGACCGTTAGCGCCTTTAATAGTAAGACCGTCTTTACCATCTTTACCATTCAAGCCGATAGAGCCGTCTTTACCGTTGATCACAACAGCAGAGCCGTCTTTGCCATTTACGCCGATTTTGCCGTCAACGCCGTCTTTGCCATCTTTACCGTCGTTACCAACTTTGATGTCATCGGACAATGCGTATTCAACTTTAGCGCCGTCGTTATTGCTAGTTTGTTTAACAGTCAAGTTTTTACCTGCTGCCATTTCAACTGTTTTACCATCAGAGATAGTTTTTGCAGTAGTTTCAGAATCAGCAGTTGTATTACCAGTGGATTTCACATTCCATACGGATTGTGCAGCACCTGGAGCTACATGCAAGTCGTAAGTAACTTGGTTACCGTTTTCAGTTTTGTTAACTGTTACGGAATTATCGTTGGAAGTTACTACTGTACGAGAATCTTTCAACTGTTTAACGTTAACTGCATCAGTATCGTTTACACCAGCTTTTACATTAGTGATATTCAAGTTACCAGCATTAATACCAGTTTTAAGAACAGATGGGCCACCGGAAATAGTTAAGCCACCGTTATTAACAACAGTATCACCAATAGTTAAGGAACCAGATGGAGTCAAGTTTACGTTGTTATTAAGATCGTATTTAACTACGCCATCAGCAGCTACGGAAGCTGTTGTGTTGGAACCATTTGTGAAGTTCAAACCTTTATCCAATGTAACTTTTTGGTCGTTAGAGCCATTCGCTTTGTATGTCAAAGGAATTTGTTTAGCCGCTTTGTCGCCATCGAATGTTACTTGGTAAGTTGTATTATGGTTTGTTTCATCTTGAACAGGTGTAACAGTGATTGGGTTGTTGCTATTGTTTGCATTGTTTACAGTCACTGCTTCACGAGCTGCATCTTTAACAGCATTACGGGAAACATTTACTTCGTATTTAGCATTTGCATCACCAGTTTGTTTACCGTCAGCTACAGTGATGTCAGCGATGTTAGTGTCGCCTGCTGCAGCAGATTTTTTAACTACGCTTTCAACAGCAGCTTTATCGCCTGTAGGCAAGTTGCTCAAGTCGATCTTAGCTGTTTTGTTCACTGTATTATCATTGCCATCAACATATTCCAATGTAACTGTTTTATCAGCGTTCACTGTGTATGTTTTGTCTTTGATATGAATATCGTTAGCTTTGGAGATATTCTTAACGTCGCCAATGTTAGCAGCGTTAGTATTATCAGTATCATTGTTATTTACGATACCAGATTTAAGATTAGTGATATTGTTACCACCAAGACTTACATTACCACCATTGAATGCGAAGTTGTCGCCACCGATTGTGAAAGTAGCATTACCGTCATTCTTAATTGTGTTGATGTTTTTCAAGTCTTTATTCAATTGAACTTCGAGAGTATCAGTACCATCAGCTTTTACGTTGATGTTACCAGCAGCGCTCTTGAAGGATGCAGAAGTTGTTTTATCTACGCCTTCACCTTGAACTTTTACAAGGCTGTTCAATTTATGGTTGTTCACTGTATCAGTGTTGTTACCAGTGAATTTCAAACCGTCATCCAAAGTAGCAACTTCGTGTTTGTTGTTGTTTTTATCTTCGTATACGATACGAGTGATGCCATCTTTGCCGTTTACGCCAGGTTGGCCATTTTCAGCTTTCATAGTAAGACCATCTTTACCGTCTTTACCATTGAGGCCGATGGAGCCGTCTTTACCATTGATAACAACGGAAGAACCATCTTTACCGTTTACGCCGATTTTACCGTCAACGCCGTCTTTACCATCTTTGCCGTCGTTACCGATCTTGATATCGTCGGACAAAGCGTATTCAACTTTAGCGCCGTCGTTGTTGCTAGTTTGTTTAACAGTCAAGTTTTTACCTGCTGCCATTTCAACTGTTTTACCATCAGAGATAGTTTTTGCAGTAGTTTCAGAATCAGCAGTTGTATTACCAGTGGATTTCACATTCCATACGGATTGTGCAGCACCTGGAGCTACATGCAAGTCATAAGTAACTTGGTTACCGTTTTCAGTTTTGTTAACTGTTACGGAGTTATCGTTGGAAGTTACTACTGTACGAGCATCTTTCAATTGTTTTACGTTAACTGCATCAGTATCGTTTACGCCTGCTTTCACATTAGTAATATTCAAGTTACCAGCGTTGATACCAGTTTTAGTTACGGATGGGCCACCTGTAATTGTTAAGCCACCATTGTTAAGAATAGTGTCGCCAATTTTCAAGGAACCATTTGGAGTCAAATCGATGTTGTTGGACAACGCATATGTGTAAGTATGTTCGCCAGTTTGAGCATTGATATCTTGTTTTACAGTTACGTTATCGCCTGCAGCATAGGAAACAGTTTTACCATTGCCAACAGCTGTAACAGCGTGGTTACCAACTACATTGCCTTTCGCGTCAGTGGAGAAGGAGTAACCATCTTTAATTTGATCAGCCAAACCGGACAAGTCGATTTTCGCAACTGTACCAGATTGTGTAGCACCGTTACCATCATTGTATTTCAATGTTACAGATTTGCTTGCTGCATCGTAAGCGTAAGATGTAGTAGTTTCACCTTGACGGTCAGATGTTGTAGGAGCAATGTGCAAGTCGTTAGCTTTAGAAATACGAGTTACGTCACCAATGTTAGCTGCGTTATTCACTACATCGCCACCGGATTTAAGGTTAGTGATGTTTTGGTCACCCATGTTGATAGGGCCGCCAGTGATGTTGATGGAGTTAGGACCGAATTCCATTTTTGGACCATTTGTAGTATTGGAAATGGAATGGATGTCTACTAAGTCTTTGTTCACATCGTATTTAACAACGCCTTCAGCATCTACAGAAGCTGTTGTATTTTTACCGTTTGTGAAGTTCAAACCTTTATCCAATGTAACTTTTTGTTCGTTTGTGCCATTCGCTTTGTAAGTCAAAGGAATTTGTTTAGCAGCTTTGTCGCCATCGAATGTTACTTGGTATGTAGTGTTATGATTTGCTTCATCTTGTACAGGTGTAACAGTAATAGGGTTGTTGTTATTGTTTGCATTGTTTACAGTAACTGCTTCACGAGCTGCGTCTTTTACGTCGTTACGGGATACGTTTACTTCGTAAGTTGCACCAGCTTCACCGAATTGATCGCCTGCTTTAGGGGATACTTTTGCGATGTTTTTGTCGCTAGAACCAGCTACGTCTGCTTTAGCTTGTACTTTTTCAGTAGAAGCTGCAGTAGGTGTTACATTGTTAACATCTACAGTGTAGATAGTTTTAGTACTACCATCTGCATTTTGAACTACATTGCTTGTTACTTTAGCAGCGTTTTTACCTTGAACTTCAACAGTGCTGTTCAATTTGTTTTTAGCGCTGTCGGACAAGTCAGCTACTACATTGGAACCAGAAGCAGTTGTTTTAATGTACTCACCATTGTTAGCACCTACAACGCCGAAGCTCAAGCCGCCTTGTTTGTTCAATTTTTGTAATTCAGTAGCGCCTGTGTTACCAGTCAAACCAACTGTGTTATTGAACTTGTTATTAACAATGTTCAATTGTTCTTCAGTCGCAGCACGACCTTTTTTAGCGAAGTCTGGAGCATCCAACGTTACGTTAGTTAAACCAGTGATGTCACCAACTTTAGCATTCAAGTTAATGTTGTGATCGCCTGCAACGTTTACAGTTTGGTTACCACCAAATACAACTTTGCCGTCGCCATCTTTATTTGTGATGGATGTAATGTCAGTTAAATCACCTTCAACGTCTACTTTGAAAGTTTTAATGCCATTTACGTCACGGTGAGAAGCAGTTGTGTTCTTACCGTTTTCCATGTCGATAGCTTCTTTAGCAAGGTTTTTAATGACAGTCTTACCACCATTGTTGATGTTGGAAAGATCTTGTTTAGCAATACCTGTGATAACAGCAGTTTCGTTAGGAACGTCTTTGTTGTTACCATCAACGTATGTCATTGTAACTTTGCCGTTGTTATCAACTGCGTATTCACCTGGTTTAATGTGTTTATCATTAGCTTTGGAAATACGAGTAACATCGCCGATGTTAGCAGCGTTATTGGTTACATCGCCACCAGATTTAAGGTTAGTGATGTTGTTATCACCAAGATCTAGGTTACCACCAGTGATGCTGATGTTGTCAGGACCAAAGTGCATAGTAGTACCACCATTATTAGTGATGGAAGTAATGCCACCAAGATCGCTATTTAAAGAGTATGTATATGTTTGTTCACCAATGGATTGGTCGATGTCTTGTTTAACTGTTAAGTTCTTACCAGCTGCATAGTTAACAGTTGTACCACTTTGAACAGTTGCAGGTTTTGCAGTACCATCAACTTTACCACCATTGGCTTTAGCATTTGTTAAGAAGTCATATTTAGCAGCTGTGTCAGCAGCATTAATTGTGTAAGTAGTACGACCATTTACAGTTTTTTCGTCAACTGTAACGTTTTTACCAGCTTTCACCATGCCAGTATCATCAAAGCCTACAGTAATTCTGGAGTCTTTTGCACCGTCATGAGCCGCTACAGTAGATACACGACCTGTACCGATTACGTTTAATTTACCGCCATCAGTCAAGAAATCACTTTTACCAGTGTTACCAGTTACAGCAACGCCAACGTTTTTCAATTGAGCCACGTTAACAGCGTCAGTGTCTGCAGTACCAGCAGCAAGACCAGTCAATTGACGAGTCATTTGTTGACCATTGCCGATAGATACAGCAGCTGTAGTAGCTGTTTGTACATTGCCAGTTAATGGAGCGTATTTACGTTCATGAGGATCGGATGGGTTGTAACCAAGAACGCCTTTATCTGTTGTTGTAACAGAAGAGGAACCAAGAGCTACGCCATCAACAATACTAGCTTTTGCGTTATGACCTACAGAAATAGAATTAGTTGCACTTGCTGTGGTTTTTTGGTTTAAGCCAGCAAAAGTATTAGGGCTATCAGTGAAAGCCTCACCTTTACCATCACCACCAATAGCAATAGCATGATCGCCGGTAGCCTCTGCATTAAAACCTACTGCAACAGAGCCATCATTTGTAGCCTTAGCTGTACGACCAAGAGAAGTAGATCCCACACCATTGGATTGTGCACCATTACCTAATGCTACAGCTCCATGCGCACTAGCGTTAGTTACCTGACCGATAGCTAGTGTACCGGATGCAGTAGCTTGAGCTTTATTACCGATAGCTGTGGAATTATTAGCAGTTGCTTTGGACAATGTACCAATTGCAGTTGCCGCATTAGCAGATGCTGTAGTTTGATTACCAATCGCAATCATGTCAAATGCACCTGTATCAGTTCCATATGTAGCCTGTGCATTAAGACCAATCGCAATTGCTGCAGAACCTGTTTTACCAGGAGCAGATTGTGCTTTTGTTCCACCAGAACCGATAGCAATATTATGACCAGCTAATGCAGAAACATCAGCACCAATAGCTACAGAATCATCATGTTGAGTCGTTGCATTGTTACCAATAGCCACACTTTGTCTACCACCTGCATGGGAATAGTTACCAACAACGACAGAATTACCGCCTGCTTGTTTAGGTGTTGTATTACTACTATTCTCTATATAGTTCTGATTATTGTATGCACCGATTGCAATAGCACCATCTGCATTAGCATTAGATTTATTACCAATAGCAATTGTCTTAACGTTAGTTGCTGTATTGCTAGTACCAAGAGCTACTGCATTACCACCAGATGCTTCGTTGCGATTACCTAATGCAATAGCAGCATTTGCAGTTGCTTTATTTGCCGCACCATAAACGATAGTACCATCTTCATTATTAGTAGAGTTACCATAACCAACAGCAACGGAGTTAACACCAACAGTTTGATCACCATAATCACCTACTGTGTTTGCAGTTTTAATATTGATACGACTATTATTAGTATCGATACTGCCGTCTGCGCTTAATGTAGCATGCACAGGTGTAACACCTGCTGCACCAACAAGTGCCAAACCAGCTAATACGCTAGCCAAAACTTTTTTCTTGCCGTTATTATTTTTAGCAGTTTCAGGAACTACTACGTAGCAGCCTTTAGATTTGCTATAAACGACTTTAAAAACTTTATTCATAGAAACTATGAACCCCTTTCTCTCTTATAAGAAAACACTAAATGCCTTATGTACACTTTTTGTTTCATGAATTGTTTATGACACACGTTCACATACTCTTCATTAAGATATTTATATAATACCAATTTATAAACTAAATGTAAATAGAATTCCTTGAAATTATTAAAGAAAATTTTAGAATTATAAATTTAATAAAATCGAGTTTATTTGACGAGGAAGTATCTACCCATACCCAATAAATACAGCTATATTAATATAGTTATTATATATAATATAAAACATTTATATTAGATAGTACCCCATTTCAATCTAGTCAGTTTATATTATGTTAACAATCTATAGAAACATCCATGTTATCTTCACATTTATAAATATAAACTTTTTAAATCGAATTAGATAGATAATATAGTATTTATCATATACTTAACGCATTTTATGGAGATTAATAGATAAATAAACCCAACCATTTTATTAACTCAATTTATATTTGTTTATAAAAATAGCCTCCTTATACAATAAGGAGGCTATTAGAGCTCGTATAACGATAGCTACTCTATCAATATGAAAAAGCAAAAAATAACGCCATCCAAAAGGATGGCGTTATTTGTATAAGGATTGTGTGCCCTAGTCGGGGTTCCAGGGTATTAGTTGTTAATCGCAGCGCGCAAGTCTACTTTTTTAGTTTCTTGGTTAGCTGGGCGATTAATCGCTTCGCGAAGATCTACAGTGTGTTCATCTTGAACAGTAGGTTCTTCACTTGCTTTGTTTTTAACTGTTTGTTTAGCTGTGAACCAGATTGTTTCGTTCATGTAGTGACGAAGTTCTTCGTTAGAAACGTTTTCTTGGTCTTTAGCCATTACATCCAAAATAGCATCTTCCAATGCTTGTGCTTCGTCGTCAGTCATAGGACCGCCAACTTCTTTTTGTTTTTGGATGATTTCGTTGATTTGATCTACCATGCCACGCAATACATTGTAACCATAGCTATTAGTGAAGCCATCTTTTTCATTGTATTTAGGCATTTCGAAATATTCATATTCGTTTTTGTTGCGGTTTTCACCATTCCAGTTCAAGAACACTTCTTGACCATGTACACGACCGATGGAATGTGTACGGAAGTAGTCAGCATAGTTGTGTTTGTCATAGGAATGTAACCAGATTTTTTCAGCTTTAGTCATTTGCTCATGTTTGTCGTATTTCACTTTAGCTTTTGCGATGTTGATTTCCGCATTTTGCCAAGCTTTCACATAGTCATGAACTGCAGACACTGTTTGTGGGCTAGCCACAGGAACCAATACAACATTGCCTAATGCTGGAGCAGATACTGGATTACGTAAAATTAAATTATCGTCATATGTTGGAGCAGATTGTGCACCTACAACACCTGTAGAAATAACAAGAGCCGCTGCACAAGCAAGTAATGTAGATTTTTTCATTCTATATTCCTCTTTTCTATCGTTAGATTATGGTGAAAGTATTTTTCACACCTATTTTACATTCATATCTGAAAGCACTGCTTTCACAAATAATATGGGAAGATACGCGCTACGCTAGGCAGCGCATATCATCCATCATGTATTTAATTCGTGTACTCACAAATGATTACATACCAAGTTTTGCCATCATAGCAGCAATTTGAGCTTTCATTTGTTCATTTTCAGCTTTCAAATCAGATACTTCTGTTTTTAATCCAGCGTTTTGTGCTTTAACGGATGCCATTTCTTGTTGCATTGCATAAGCAGAGCTGATAGGGCCTTTGCGGTAACGATCTGCTACAGCAGCTTCGCTATCACGGTTGCCAACTTTCCAAGTTACACCAGCGTTTGCCATCATATGACGGGAACCACCAGCCCAGGATAAACCAGCATGCATTAATGTGGACTCATTTTTGTAGTGAGCAACGCCCATTGCAATAGCGGAGTTACCACGGTAGTTACCATAACCAGCCATGATTTGAGTTGGTTCTAATGGATCGTATTGGATAGGTTTCAATGCTGCAAGAGCTGCGCCTTGTGCACCTACACGACCGATTTCTTCACCCAATTGATCAACGCGTGGGTCATGACCGCCGCCTTGTACGGAAAGATCATAAACTGGAGCGCCATCAGCATCAGTAGTTTTGTTGATTGCTACAGTGTTATCGTTGGATGTAACTTTAGTCAATTGACCTACAGTTGCAACGTCGGATTTATCAGTACCAGGAGCAACATTCACAATTTTGTTATTATTAGTACCATTGCCCATGCTAAGGTTACCACCAGTGATAGATAATTCATTAGGACCAAAGTTCATTGTAGGACCACCAGCTGTAGTATTATTGCTAATGGAAGTAATACCCTTAAGATCGCTATTCAATGCATATGTTACTTGGTGATCATATTTGTTATCACCATTAATAGCATCGTGACGGATGGACAAGTTGTTACCAGCTACGAATTTAGTACCTTTTTCTACAGAAGGAGTAGCCGCTGCAGTTTGAGCGTTTTCTACTTTACCAGTACCTTCTTTGTTTACATCAAGGTTGAATGCTTTACCTTGGATGCCACTAGTATCAACTTTAAAGTTAACTTTACCGTTAGCACCTGTAGTAATCGCTACGGAATTATCGTCAGATGTGAAATCTAAGCCATCCGCTAGCGTTGTTTTCTTAGGAGCTTGGCTACCTGCATCAGTAGATGTAGAGGATTTATAAGAAATCTTTGTCACATCTGCTGCCTTATCAGGATCATATGCAACATCATATGTTGTCTTATGCGGAGTTGTAGTGGAGTCTGCAGTTACTTTAATAACACCAGAACCTGTTACCTCTACAGCTTCACGAGCTGCGTCTTTAACATCATCCTTATCAACAGATACAATATATGTTTCGCCTTTATCACCAGCTGCATGAGTAGATTGAGTATCTACTTTTGCCAAGTTATTAGTATCATTTTTTCTAATAACTTTTTCAGTAGATGCTGCTGTAGCAACAGCTTGGTTTAATTGATCTACATTGACAGCATCTGTACCATCTGTACCAGGTGCAACATTCTTAATTTGGTTTCCACCATTGTTAAGACCATCTTTAGTTAAAGATACAGTCTTAGTTGGATCAGTTGGGTTATTGATAGTCATACCATTACCACCAACTGTTGTGTTACCATTTTTGAAACCATCGTTGTTGATAGTAGTATCGCCAGTTTTCAAGGAACCAGTATTACCAAGATCAACATCTTTGTTCAATGAGTATTCAATATGAGTACCATTAGCATCGCTTGTTTGTTTAACAGTTAAGTTGCTAGTAGCATTGAAGTCTACTTTATTACCATCCTTAATAGTTTTAGTTGTAGCACCGTTATTAGCTGTTACATCAAAACCATTCATTGTGCCAAGACCAGTACCACTGATTTCAAGGTTACCAGCTGCATTTTTAGCTACAGTAATACCATCTTTACCAACAACATTAACTTTGCCATTTGTAGCTGGAACATCAATACCATTAGCTTGGATAGTCCACAATTGATCTGTAGTAGCTACAGTTTTTGTAGTGCCACCATTAGTTGTGAAAGTAATGTTATCACCATTACTTTGAATAGTGTTACCACCAAGTTGGATGCTGTTCAAACCTTTAAGGTCTTTGTTCAACTTAACAGTTAATGTATCAGTACCATCTGCTTCTACTGCGATGTTATCTTTTGCAGATTCGAATTTAGTCGTACCATCAGACAATACTACATATTTTTTACCTGTTACAGGATCAACTGCAGTACTTTCTTTTGTACCTTCACCTTGAACTTTCACTAAAGAACCAAGTTTTTGTTTGTTTTCAGTGGATTCATTGTTACCAGTGAATTTCAAACCATCATCCATCGTAGCAACTTCACGTTTAATTGGGTTGCCATCAGTATCTTTCAATGGATTACCATCTTTATCTTTTGGTACGTATACGATACGTTCAGATTGGTTATTATTGCTAGCTTCTGGTTTGTAAAGTGTTTGTGTACCATGATCTGTTGTAATATCTACACCACGACCATCTTGACCAGCAGGGCCTTGAGGACCTGTTAAACCGATTGTACCAATGCCGTCTTTACCAGAGATAGAAACAGCATCTTTACCATCTTTACCAGTAATACCAACTTTACCGTCGATACCATTTGTACCAGGCATGCCAGGAGCACCAGTTGCACCTTGTGGGCCAACGATTGTTACACCATCTTTACCAGCTACGCCATCTTTACCATTTACTACAACTTTGTCTAAGTTAGTAAGATCTTTATCCAAGGAGAATGCAACAGATGCATTACCAGCAGCATCGTTAGTTTGGTTTACAGTTAAATTTTTACCTGCTTGCATTGTAACAGTTTTACCATCAGCAATGTTTTGAGCTGCTGCAGAACCTGCTACTACAGTACCTTCAGTAGCAGATACTTTATCGGAAGCAATATTCCAAGAAGAAGCACCTGTACCACCTGTACTCAAGTCAGAGAAGTCAATCACTGCTTTTGTATCAGTAACAGCTTTACCGTTACCATCGTTGTATGTCAAAGTAACAGTTTTATTTGTTGCATCGTATTTGTATACATTTGCAGTGCCTGTAGCATTAGGCGTACCACCTGTATTTTCATTAGAAGTATTAGGCACAGTTGTAGGTGCAATATGACGTTCGTTTGCTTTCAACGCATCAGCAGTAGATTTCAAGTCGGATACGTTAACAGCTGCATTTGGAGTACCAGTAATTGTATTAGCAGCAGCATCCAATTTCGCTAAGAAATCGCCACCAGTTTGGTTTTTAATAGCAGAACCTACGTTATTGATAATCATGCTACCATCAGTTGTACTTGTTTTACCTGCAGGAACTGTATTAGGATTTTCAAAGGATGCAATGATATCGCCATCAGTATATTCTGTACCATCAGCTTTATAGAATTTACCATCAGATTTCTTAGTTAATTTTTCACCAGATGGAGTTGTATAAACAACTGGGGATACTGCGCTAATAGTCATGGAACCGTCAGCGGTTGTAGGTGTTGTAATAACAACATTATCACCCGCTTTTACGTTAACCTTACCATTAACAGGTTTAACATCAGTGCCATTACCTTGAATTGTCCAGATATCATCAGTAGTTGCTACTTTATTAGTAGTAGTGCCTGTACCAGCTGCATCAGGTGTTACATATTCAATACGTTTTTCCGTAGGATTATATGTAATATTAGTCGTGCCATTAGTAGCGTTAGGATCACCCAATACAACTGTTTTAGTTTGAACAGAATCCAAACCTTTAAGGTTTTTATTCAACTTAACAGTTAATGTATCAGTACCATCAGCTACTACCGCGATATTATCCTTTGCAGATTCAAATTTAGTTGTACCGTCAGATAATACAATTTCTTTCTCACCAGTCGTAGGATTAATAACTGTAGTGCCTTCTTGCGTACCTTCACCTTGAACTTTTACTAAAGAACCAAGTTTTTGTTTGTTTTCAGTACTAGTATTGTTACCAGTAAATTTCAAGCCATCGTCCATTGTAGCGACTTCACGTACGATGTTCTTACCATCAGCACCTTGAATAGGGTTGCCATTAGCATCTTTTGGAACATATACGATACGTTCTGCTTTGTCAGTATCAGTATTATGAGCTGGGTCACGGTTTACAAGAACTTGTTCACCTTTAGCAGATGTCATAGAGATATCAGCACCATCACGGCCATTGATACCATCTTTACCATTTTGGCCTTTAGGACCAGTCATGCCGATGGAACCATCTTTACCGTTGATAACTACAGAAGAACCGTCTTTACCATTTACGCCGATTTTACCATCAACACCATCTTTACCTGCAACGCCTGGTTGACCTTTTTCACCGATACCGATTTCATCAGCTAATGCATATGTATAAGTTTGTTTACCAGTCGCTGCACCTGTACCATCTTTTTCAATGTCTTGTTTAACAGTGAGGTTTTTACCTGCTGCATAGTTAACTACACCACCATTAGCAACTGCCGTTTCTGCAGCTGGAGTTGCTGCATCATTAACAACCTTACCACCATTTTCTGTAGCATTTGTTTTGAAAGTATAACCGCTTGTAATTTGATTAGCCAAATCGGACAAATCGATTTTAGCTTCTGTGCCAGTTACACCAGCACCTGTACCATCATTGTATTTCAATGTTACAGATTTAGTAGCAGCATCATATTTATAGCTTTCAGCTGTACCAGCAGTATCTTGGTTTACAGTTTCTCCTGTACGACCAGATGTAGTTGGTCGAATATGCAATTCGTTAGATTTCAATGCTTCAGCAGTGTTATGAAGGTCAGATACATTAACCGCCGCATTTTTAACATTAGAACCAGAATCAGCAGCTGCTTTCAATTTATCCAAGTATGTAGCAGTTTGACCTGCAGGCATTGTTGGAGTTTGGTTTTTAATAGCAGAACCAATATTGTTAACAATCATGCCGCCATCTTTTGTTGTTTGTCCGGCTGCTGCTTTAGGGTTTTCAAAAGATGTGATGATATCGCCAGTATATTCAGCTGTTTCACCAACTTTATGGAATTTACCGTCTTTATCTTTTGTTAGTTTTTCACCGTCTGGAGTTGTGTAAACTGCTGGGGTTACAGCATTTACAGTGTAAACAGTGTGATTGTCTGTTGCATCCCTATCTGAAGTTACAACTACATTATCACCAGCTTTTACTTCGGTACGGTTTGCTTTCAATTGTTTTACGTTAACTGCATCAGTATTATTCTCACCTTCAGCAACATTAGTAATTTTGTTGCCGCCGTTATCTAATCCAGTATTTGTCAACTTAACATCTGTAGTAGCTGTTGTACCTGCTGCAGGTGTAGGAGCCTTAATTGTAATACCATCATTATTTACTTTAGTATCACCAACAGTTAAGGAACCAGCATTAGTAAGATCAATATCTTTATTTAAAGAGTATGTATACGTTTGGTTACCAGTTAATGCATTAGAAGCATCTGTTTCAAGTTCTTGTTTAACAATGAGGTTTTTACCAGCAGCATAGTTAACTGTATTACCAGGTTTTACTACAGTTGCTGTAGAATTACCATCAAGTGTACCACCATTTGCTTTAGCATTTGCTTTCCAACCAGAGTTATTAATTGTATCTACTACAGTTTTAACAGTAGCAATACCATCTTTACCAGCTGCACCAGCTTGCCCTGGAACACCAGGTTTACCATCAGTTACCACTGGAGCTGTACCAAGAGTAACATCAAATGTTACTTTACCATCAGCACCAACACTAGCAGTTGTATAATCACCACCTGTGAAGTTCAAACCTTTATCTAGTTTAACGGTTTGATCAGCAGTTGTAGTACCATTATTTGTTGCTTTATAAGTTAACGGAATTTGTTTAGCCGCTTTATCACCATCAAATGTTACTGCATAAGTAGTGTTATGGGTATTTTCGTCTTTCGTAGGTGTTACAGTAATAGGGTTATCAGTGTTACCACCATTATTTACTGTTACTGCTTCACGAGCTGCATCTTTAACAGCATTTTTAGAAACGGATACTTCGTATTGAGCACCAGGATCTTTTACATTTTTATTGTCTGCAACAGAAACATCAGCAATGTTAGTATCGCCAGTTGCATCTGCTTTTTTAACTACGCTTTCAGTAGAAGCTGTAGCTGCAGTTGCAGCATCAACAGCGACTTTGTAAATAGTTTTGCCAGCTTGAGTTGTATCTTCTGTTACATGAACATTAGTACCTACACCTTGAACCTCTACTTTATGGTTCAATTTAGCTTTTGCATCATCGGACAAATCAGCTACTACATCACTACCGGAAGCAGTTGTTGTAATGTATTTACCATTATCGGCACCAACTACACCAAAGCTCAAACCGTTATCTTGGTTCAATTTTTGAGTGCCAGTAACACCAGTATTACCAGTTAATTTAACAGTGTTATTAAAACCATCACTAACTGTTTTCAATTGATCTTCAGTCGCTGCACGACCAGATACAATTGTAGGGTTTTTCAAGTCCCAAGCTTTATTTTCTAAGCCAGTTACATAACCACCTTTACCATCAAAGGAGATAGGATGATCGCCACCAACTTTTACAACTTGGTCACCTTCGAAGGAGATTTTACCAGAACCAGCACCATTTGTGATGGAGGAGATGTCTGCTAAGTCACCCTTAACATTTACCTTATAAGTTACGCTGTTATCAGTTGTATCTGTACCGTCTTCAACAGTTGTATTTTGACCATTGATAACTTTTGCCTTCTTAGCAATGCCAGTAATTTTAGCTGTTTCAGTTTGTTCTGTACCATTACCATCAACATATTTTAATGTTACAGAGCCATCATTTTCTACTGCATATGTACCAGGTTTGATGTGTTTTTCAGTATCTTTTAATTGTTTTACATTAACAGCATCTGTACCGGCAGTACCAGTAGCTACGTTTGTAATTTTGTTATCATCTACGCTCAAGTTACCGCCGGAGATAGTTGTGCCGCCACCATTGTTCAATGTGATTTTGGAAGTACCATTTTGGATGCTTTCAATATCTTTAAGAGTAGAACTCAACGCATATGTATATTGTTGTGTGTTAGTACCTAATGTTTGTGCTACTGTTAGGTTTTTACCTGCACTGAAAGTTACATTATCACCAGGTTTAACTTTAGTTGCAGTAGCAGAACCAGTTAACGTACCACCATTAGCAGATGCATTCGCATTCCAACCAGAGTTGTTGATTGCTTGAGTTACATTGTCAGTTGTAGCAATGCCATTTGTAGTAGGGGCTACAGCTTTACCATCTGTATTAGTAATGTTGCCGCCTACTTTTGCTGTTACTTTGATACCTGTGGTAGTTGCCTCAGTAGAGATTAGAGTACCATCACCATTGACATTAAAAGTACCATCATTAAGTCGAACGTCAGTGCTACCAGTCACTTGCGTAGAATCACCAGCATATTTCAAGTTAACAGCTTTCAATTGAGCTACATTAACAGCATCAGTATCTTGATTACCCGCTGCAAGACCTGTTAATTGGCGAGTAATACCGGCACTATCATCACCAATGGAAACAGCACCTCGTGTAGATGTTAAAGCAGCCTTGGCATTATTTGTTAAAGGTTTATAATCATTAGTTCGACCTGTTGCTGGATTATAACTTGCTTCACCAGCACCTTTTGTTGTTTTGGATTCAGAACCAAGAGCTACGCCACCTGCGATATTAGCAGTTGCATATGCACCTAAAGCAGTTGCCTTTTCAGCATTTTTATCTGCTTTTGCATTTCTACCAAATGCTGAACCATTTTCAGATTGTGCCTCTGCATACGCACCAACTGCAGTAGCGCCGGTTATTGCTGTTGTAAGGCCTGTGTCTGTACCAACAGCAGCATTTGTACCAATAGCTACACCGCCTTTACTATTTGCATTAGTATTAGGGCCATACGCCGTACTAAGTTTTTGTGTTGCCTGTGCAGAACTACCAATAGCAACTGAATTACTATCAGAAGCCGTAGTATTTACACCAATAGCAATTGTATTATTATGTGTGGCCTTTACTAACTGACCAATGGCAATACCACCAGATGTACCATTTGCACGACCATCAGCTTGTGCACCACTACCAATAGCTAAAGCAAATGCATTAGTAACATTACTACCAGTAGCATTTGGTGTAGTACCACCATACGCAACAGTAGCTTTGCCATTATCATCACTACCAATAGCAATACCATGACCAGTACCAGCTTCAACCTTAGTACCTAAAGCAATACTATTCTCACCGTATGTTTTACTATTTGTACCAATGGCTACGTTACGATTACCGCGTACTTCATTTTGAATACCCATGGCAATGCTACTGCCACCACCAGCATTTGTTGTGATACCTGGTTTAATTTTATTTTGTGCACCGATAGCAATACCAATTTCTGTACCATATGTAGATGGATCAATATCATTGGCATTCGCTGTACCGCTACCACTAGCCGTGCTAGCCCCTGGTGTTGCTGGATTCTCTTTATTAGTTGTATTTGCCCAAATATTGATTTGGTTTTTAGTATTGGCGGATGTATCCGTATTCATATCAGCAGCTTGTACAGTTGCACCAAGACCTACCATAGCCAAGCCAGCTAATACGCTAGCAAGAACTTTTTTCTTACCGCCATTGTTTTTAGCAACTTCAGATACTACAACGTAGCATTCTTTAGATTTGCTCCAAACTACTTTAAAGATTTTATTCATATTTCTATGAACCCCTTTCTTAAACAAGACACAATTACAATCCCTATATAATACGTTTAATAAATTGAAAGCTATTTCTTACACACAATTTTGTTATTCTGAGTAACTTTCATTTATTCTTCATTTTGTGTCATAAGTAGAATAACAGATATCGAATTATTTGTAAATAGTTTTCTTCATGTTTTCATCATAATTTTTTCGGAAGTTGTTCAGATATTTATAAAAATTTAAATTTATATCGTTTTATTACACATTTTTGATATGTTTTTTAATACTTTACGCTTAATTAATCAAATATATTCGATATATAGATTAAAACATGGGTATATTTATTACCATAATTAATAAACAGCTCGTTTATACGTTTATCTTCATCTACTTCTTTCGATTTTTTAATCTTGTTTTCATTTTTCAAAATATAAAAACAAGCCATAAGCACTACAGTAAAATAGCGCTTATGGCTTGTTATCTGTACATTCCGTATAATTGTTTATATATGAATTTCAAATGAAAAATATACAAAATTTACATTATCTCTATTAATATAAACTCATTTCATAAGATAGATATAATTAAGTTACTTTTTGGGAATAAGTTCGGTATTCTACCGGACTCATTCTTTTTAAATGTGTTTTGTATTGGAATACTCAATATAATCCTTTAACTTGCTAATAAAATCTTTATAGGAAGCAAACTCTTCTAAATGATGAATTGTAAAATAATTGCGACAAATAAAAAACTCATATTGGAGATCTCGTGTAAAATGTAAATAACCACAAATACATGACACGGAGGTCTCTAATATGAGTTATAAACAGGTTGAAGTTGAAACCGAGTTTGAAATACCAATGTATTTTGCCAATGCCTACACAGCATGGCAGCGTGGTTCTAATGAAAATAGGAATAGTTTACTTCGAGAGTTTTTTCCTAAGAAAACCGATTTAGCTAAAGTAACACTAGATAAGCTAACAGAAATCCTAATGCTGATTAATAATCGTCCTAGAAAATACCTTGGATTTAACACATCATTTGACATGTTAAAACATGAGATTAGAAAATTAATTTAATTTTGTCGCATTACTTATTGCAATTCAAGACATAAAAAACTGCACTCCCAAAATTATGCGCAATTTTTGGAGTACAGTTTTTTATTAGCCTAACCTTCTTCATATTAGCCTAACTCTTTTTAAATTAATAATTTAATATCCTTTCTATTGCTATGCTCATATAGATTAGAAATGTATTCAATACGTTTTTCAAAATCTGGGTACAAATCGCCCTCTATATAATAATATTCAGCTAATTTTAATTTAATTTCTTCAAAAATATATTTTAAAGTTTGTTCGTACTCTTCAAATTGACTTATTAGATTCTTTTTAGAATCCTCTTTGATCGCTTCTAAAATATCTTTATCTAACCACGCCTCTTCACCATTAACATTACTAAAATCATCTTGTTGAAATTTCCAATCATATGATAATACGATTTTAATAACAGGTATAGGAGGTGGCAGCTGCTCTTCATCCCACAAGCAAGCTTTATCAAAATTTAAAAAAGCACCTTTTTGAGCTATAATTCGTGAATTGAATGGATTACGCTTAACTTCAGAAAATAAAGTTTTAGTGTAATCTAAATCTTCCTTAATATCAAATAAATATAAGGTCGGTTTTCGTTCATTATCTTCCACGTATTTCCGATCAATATTATTAGTCATTGGACTATTTATCCTGGGTACACCTGAAAACATAAATAACATAGCTATAAAAGGATTTTTTGTAATATCTAAAAGACTTGTCTTCATTGTAAAATGTTGCAATATAGACAAAGCTTCTTCTCGTATATGTAAGTCTGTTTCCTGCAAAGAACTATATATAACATGATTAGGAAACTCATTCGATATTTGTTTATAAGGCCTTTCAAATTCCCTTCTATATCGATCAGCTAGCCTCGTACGTAAAATACCAGGTCTCAACTCATAGTTATGACTTTGCCCACGAAAATAATTATAATATAACTGAGATTCTACTGGTTTTAATGATACAACATCTATTTTTTCTCTTAAACTTGCTAAATTTTGTAACATTTCTTTATAAAGGTAAAATAATTGTTTATTATCACGATATCCTACAAACCGATTTTGACATCTTGTAACAATTTCTTGTATTTGCTCTGGTGAATTAGGTGTATCTATCCTAATATCATTAATAATATATCCATCATTATTCGCTTTATAACAAATCGTGATAGATATTTCTTTAAAATACTTATCTATCGCATACTGTTCATATAAATCCTGATAATTTATCATACTAACCTCTAATTATTTAATTAGCTCTAGATGTTTTATACGATAAGATAGCGCCGGTATGGATACATTTAACTTCTTGGCAGTATATCTAAGAACTAAATCATAATCAATTTTTCCAATTGCTTCATTAAGATCAAGATTATAATCCTTAAATGCATTACGTAAATACTTTATAACTAACACTTTAGGCATCAATAAATCTGCAGCAAATCGATTCGCAAGTGTTTCTTTGGCTTTTTCAATAACGTCTTTATATTTTTGCTGATCTTCAGTTCGATATGATATGCCCTCATGCCCTAACATAATATGTCCTAACTCATGTGCAATGGTAAAACGTTGTCTATATTCTGGTTCAAAGGAGCTATATTCTATCTGACTTTTTGTATTATCATTAATACAACGACCTGAATCAAATGAATTTATAGAAGCTAAGGAAATACTACAAACTTTACAAATTTCTATTACATCTATAGCATTAGTGGTCAATTTAATATTACCCACCTTGTCTTTATATTTTCCAAACTTATCTAAAAAAGAGTCATCAAATATATCACGATATAATTTGCACATAATTATCCTCCTTTGTTTAATTATAACAAGAACAATCTTTGAAAATCTATATAATAATACATAATGTTATGCTATATTTGAGTTTAACTATGACTCAACCCACACCGTATTATGACGTCTTACAAGATTGAGCATCTTGTCTCTCACCGTTGCTGTTTCTTCTAAACGATGCTTACCACCATACCAGGCCATCGGAGCTCCTGCTAAACGGAAGGTAATCTTACCGTACGCACCACCAGAGCTATGTTCCGGTTTGTTGTACCCCATGTCCACTGATACACGCGGCGTGAGTTGCAATTCAGATCCAAGGCGGAAACCATTTTTATCCGCTTGCCGTTCTTGGTTCCAATGATACCCTTCTACATACACTCTAGCCCAGCGAGCGTTCTTAAAGGTCTTACCATATTCCACAGTATATCCGTTAGATACTCGCTCTAAGGTGTGAAGATTTACATCTAGCACACGCTCATCTGAGGCTGCACCATACCAATTGAAGCGAAACTCGCTTTCACCAGACATATATTCAAGACCTGCACTAAGGCGATCATGGTGGCGCAAGAAGCGGTGATCATAAAAGAGATGCGCCCCATAGAGGCGACGGTCATCCTTACTAATACGGCGATAGCCTACACCCATATTGAGGGTTGTACCAATATCTGACGCTCGAGATAGGCGTTGTTGCGTAAACCATACATCGCGCGAAGTAGTATCATAATGGCCTAAGGGTTGTACCGTTTCTATCGAATAGAGTGGTTTCCATCCTTCTTGAAACTGAAAGCTCAAGGTAGTACGTCGCATCCACGGTTTCCCTTTAGATCCATACATAGCATTAGATACATTAGACATGGCCACCGCATTGATAGCGCGGTTCACCGCATCAACATTGCTGTACTGCACAGTCTTAGTATCTTGGCGATCCATGATGAGTGGCCCGCTTTCACCAATCACATGGTCTGGCGTTGAAGCTGGCGTAATATGAAACCCATTAGAGGCTGCTTTAAGACGAGTGTCATGACTATCTGTATGTACAGACACTACACCCGTATCATTATGTAATTGTTGTTTTTCTGCCTCCGCAGAGCCTACACAACACACCAAGACTCCTAAGGCAATACACACAATACGTTTCATTACTCTCTACACATAATTCTCATGAACTTAAAATGAAATATGTATAAGTGTAACGAATTATAGTTACCATTGTCAAGGATGTGAATAGACCACTATATAGGATACAAGTAGATTACATATAATGTATATATATAATAATATACTCTATATATAATATAGAAACATATTCTGTTTAGTAGAGGAATTAAGTACGCTGTATCTACAAAAAAAACAATCACAAACCCTTTATTAATTACGATTCTCAATGTTTATAAATGTTCTACACTCCCCTATAAATATTTTTACAATAGTACATAAAACTTTCTTTAAATATGCATATATGGTGTATTTTTACCACATATTATACAAAATATTCATTTACAACATGAATATTTCGTATTATTATGAACCTGTAAGTGATATGAAAGTTTTGTGAAGTCCTATATGCAAAGGAGTGTATTGCGATGAGTAAGAAACATTTTGTATTAACAGGTATTGTGTTTTCTGCATTATCTATAGGGATTGTATCGGCGGCGCCTGTAGCACCTGTAAACATTGTAGAAGTCAACGGCAACGTAGGGGCTGTAGGAACCACGTTCACTAATGATGGCAATATTACGCTCGGTAGAGGTGCCGGTGCCACAACTAGTAACCACCAAGTAATAGCCAGTCCAAATGCAAACGGCAACAATGTAGCCATCGGTGGCTTCGCCGGTAACCAATCTAAAGGGGGCGGCAATATTACCTTAGGTGGTAAAAGCTTCCAAAATGGCACAGGTGATTTAAATGTCATTGCCGGTGCAATGGCAGCAAACAATGCAAAACTATCAACGTCCATTATCATGGGTACCCAATCTGGGGAAAAATCGGAAGGGGAAAAAAATGTATGGCTCGGTCATTACCAAGGGACCAACAGTAAGGCTGCCAATTCCGTTCTAATCGGTTCTGGCTCCTCTGTAAAGGGGAACTTCACCCTCGGCATTGGTCACTACACCAATATTAATGCCAATAAGGGGCTCGCTATCGGTTCCTATAACACCTTATCCGATAAGGCCACTGAATCTGGCGTATTCGGTCAAGGTCAATATGGGAAAACTGCCATCGATGCGAGCGGGTCCTATAGCATCGGTAACTATAACCACATCTCTGGAAACAACACCTTCGTTATGGGCAACAATGTCACAACATCCTTAGAAAATGCAGTAATCCTAGGCAATGGCTCTACAGATGGAGACGTTGTGGGCACATCTAGCTATACCTTTAACAATGGTAAGACTGTAAATTATGCAGGCACTACGCCTATCTCTACTGTATCGGTAGGCGCAAAAGACAAAGAACGAACTATTACAAACGTAGCAGCTGGTCGCGTTAGCGCTACGTCTACAGATGCTATCAATGGCTCCCAATTATATGGAGCTCATCAAATGATCGATTATGTAGAAAATGAATCCAATAAAGGCGATGCTCGTGCCGCTGCTTTAGCTGCATTGCACCCTATGGCATATGATCCAGACAACCGCGTTCAATATATGGCAGGCTATGGCCACTACAAGAACGCCAATGCCCTCGCCCTCGGTGTTGGATATTACCACAGAGATAATCTATTATTGACTACAGGCGTTACACTTAATAGCCATATCATGGCAAACGTAGGTGTTACATACAAGCCTGGCAAATCTCAAGTAACGAGCCACAGTCAAAACCTTGAAACTCGTGTACAAGCTTTAGAAACACAAAATAAAGAACTTCAAGAAACTGTACATCAACTCATGGCAAAATTAAACAAATAATATAATCCAGCCATGACATAGTATGTAAACCAAATTATGTAACGCAAACTATATTGTTCCAAACTACAGTTTTACACTACAAAATCTAATTACAATCCTAATTACACACAAAAACTAAGAACTGCACCTTATATTCTAATTGTTTATAAGGTGCAGTTCTTCTTTATATGCTATACTATGTTCAACATTATGTACTAAAGAAATCATCATAGGGGTAGTATATGAGCCAGAAAGACAGAGAACAAATAACAGATTTAAAAGAGACTGCAATCATAGCAAATAACCCAAATATATCTGAGGAGTTACAGGTCAATATAAATGAGGTAAAGGATTCATATGATTCCTTCCTCTATGTATCCAAACCATTTTCTAGTACGAATATTAACAATTTACAAGCTAAAGCTAAGCTATACGGTCTTAATCCTGCGCCCCTCAAGGGTGCCCGCATTCTTGAGTTAGGTGCATCCTGTGGGGGCAATCTCATCCCACAAGCACTGTACTATCCAGAAGCAACTTTCACAGGCATCGACCTATCAGGCGTACAGGTACAACATGGCAATGAGATTATTAAATCCATAGGTCTCACCAATGTGACCTTATTAGAAAAGGATATTCTCGATATTGATGAAAGTTTTGGCACCTTTGATTACATCATCGTTCACGGCATTTGGTCCTGGGTACCCGATGTAGTTAAGGATAAAATACTAAGTATTTGCAATAAAAATTTATCTGATAATGGGATCGCCTATGTCTCCTATAACACTTACCCAGGATGGAAACGCTTAGAGCAATTGCGGGATATCATGTTGTATTCAGAAAAACGGGCGAAGGATCAAAATCTATTAGAGCGTACATTATATACAAAAAATGTATTAAAAATGGTAGCAGATACTATGAACAGCGATGAACGGTCTCGTACGCAATCGAATTATAAAATCAGTAATATCCATCGTGTACTGAACTCTAGCGATTATTATGTGGCCCATGAATATTTAGAAACCTTTAACGATCCTGTATACGTATCTGACTTCATAGAGCGCACACAGCAGCAAGGATGTGCCTATATTGGTGATGAAGTACCGCAACGGTCCTTTATCTCATGGCTTTCAGAGGATGTGGCAGATAATATTAGAGCCTTATCTAATGGCAACTATATCGATAAAGAGCAGTTCTATGACTATGTGTATGATACACAGTTCCGCATGAGTCTCTTAACTAAACAAGCCAATGAGTCTGTTATCAATCATGATGAAACGGTAACGATGGATATCTTAAATAGTCTATATTATGTGGCTAATTCGGCCAACGAAAAAGGTGTTCCATCGGACTGGACCAATACCATCTACATTGCCATCAAAGAGATAATGGATACCGCTAAACAATTCACGGTACAAGATATTGTAAATCATATCAACAGATCCTATCCTGGTTATATCATCGATAATAACCAACTGTATCAGCGCCTATTGTTCCTTATCATCTTAGGTAATCTTAATATTTATGGCGAATCCTATCCTCTCACTCCATTTGTTGAACATGAAAGCTATATACCTGAGCCTTTCATCAACTATTTAAAAACACTCGTCGAAGATGGGGGCACCCAATATACAGCTCTTGGCAACATGTATAATCAAATCGATGAAAGCATCGATAATGGTCTACTATATGTTGCTACATTGCTATCAAAACCTACTTCACGAGAAACCTTAATACAGACTATGGATAACGATAACCTAACTGTACAGCGCACGACTAAGGACGGCTATACATATAAAGTACCTACAGAACAATACCTAGATGAATCTCTACTTCGTTTAGAATACCTTGGGTACTTTAGAAATTAAAATCAATATATACAATAGAACCATATACATACAAAAGAACCCTCTTATAGATACATATAACGGGTATATCCTATATTCAAACGAAGATCGGATTACCTCATGCGTCTATAGAGGGTTCTTTTGCATTGTATTTAAGAAGGTTAGTATATTATATTCGGACCAGGTCTAAATATAATAAGATAGGCCATATACTTATGTTATACAGGGGGAAGTATAGCATCCGTAAGGATTGTAATTGCATGATAAAAGGGGAAGTTGCATATGGATGCTACGTATATGTATAGATAGATACGTTGTATATATGTAAGGGGTAATATATGTGAAGGAAATATATATCTATACAGACATACAGCTATATGGCCATAATTACAGTATATAATTTACATTCGAAAAATTATGTGTCAATGCACATACTTTGTTATTTGTAATGGATAGGCATGCACAAGGTCTCATGACCTTATGCATGATTGCCTATATATTAGAATTTGTGCGTGAAACCAGCGTTTACGCCCCAGTCTGCTTGAAGGTCACCAGACAAACCTGTGGCAACATCAGCAAATACGCTATTGTTGCTGTTGAAGCCATAACGACCGCCGAAGGCAAGTTCAGTCCAAGTTCCTTTAAGATCTTGCTCTGTTAATTTCACAGCTGTGCCACTAGAGAATGCAGTTTTTACATTGCCTGTGAAAGCATGACCTGCAGCAAATCGTGTATAGATATTGCCATTGCCGAATTGTTTACCCAATTCAAGACCAAGCTTACCAGAAGTGCTGTTCACACCAGATTGATTAACAGATACATTATCTACATTGAAGTTACGACCACCGAAGTGTGTAAAGTTCAATTGTGCTTGTGGTTCTACATAGAAACCATTAGCATATTTTAATGTTTTGCCGTAGCGAACACCGATGCTGTATGCATTAGACTTTGTATCGCCAGACATGGCTTCACCAATTTCATTGCGAGCTGTGAAGTCATTAGATACGCGACCAACTTGCGTTTCTACATGTACATATTGATCTTTGCCAAGGTCTTTCAAACCATAAGCACCAACGGAGAAGGATTTAACCTTGCCGGAACCATCGAATACATAGTCTTCAGAACCGCGAAGGTAGGATACTTGACCACCTACAGTCCAGCCACGGCTGATTTTAGCATCATAACCGCCTTGGATGCGTGTGTAATCTGTAGCTGTATCAATACCGCTACCAGAGTAGCTGTATTTACCGCCACCGATGCGAGCCCAAATACCAGTTGGTTCACCTTGTTGCAATACACGAGGACGGTACATATCGTCAGCTACTGTACGCCATGCATTGAAATTACCTACTACAGCGGAACGAATACCACGCATATGAGGTGTATCGTACGCACCACGAACAACAGGATTAGGATTTACTGGTGTAGGTGCTGGAATTTGAGGTTTTGGATCTGGAGTTACAGGTGTAACTGGTTTTGGATCTGGAGTTACTGGTGTAACTGGTTTTGGATCTGGAGTTACTGGTGTAACTGGTTTAGGGTCCGGAGTTACAGGCGTAACTGGCTTAGGATCCGGAGTTACAGGTGTAACTGGCTTAGGATCTGGAGTCACAGGTGTAACTGGTTTTGGTTCTGGAGTTACAGGCGTAACTGGCTTAGGATCCGGAGTTACTGGTGTAACTGGTTTAGGGTCTGGAGTTACTGGTGTAACTGGTTTTGGTTCTAGCACCACATAGGAGCCTTGACCATTACCGTCTTTCCACGTAATATCCCCTTCTTTTTTATCTGTGGTCAACGCTTTTTTGTAGCTAGACACGATACCTTTAGAAGCGATGGATACAGTACCAGAAAGGTTTCTTTCACCTTTTACATAGTTTTCATAATAGAACTTGTGGGCCAAATTATCTAAAATCTTGTTTACATTGCTTTCAGAAGAAGTATCAAGATTATCACCTGTTACATAACCATGCACGCCAGAGCCAGCTGCAGCAGATTTCACGATGAAGTTACCGCCCTCGATATCAGCCGCATCAAGACCAGTTTTTTGAGAAGCTGGTTTACCGAAATTTAGACCAGTACTTGCGCTCATATCATAAATAACATTGATATGGCCATCTAGCTTGTTAACATGAATATCGCTACGGGAGTCTTGGGAAATGCGGCTAAAACCTTCACGTGTACGAGTGCCTGTGAGGGTGTTAATGCTACTACGAGCCTCTTTACCATCGATCATGAACGGCTCTAAGCCACCCATATTATCATGGCTCCACATACCTCCATCAAAGGTCATATTGATCTCGCCACCTTTATCCTCTAAAGTATTCACTGCTTTACCAGAGAATTGGTTAGGACTATTATGAGCACGACCTAGACCGATATTGATAACAGATGGTTGCTGTTGTTGGTATGGAGGCATTGTTTTATCAGTTACGAGCACATCACCTTGCATGTTCAACGCTTTATGTTTTACAGTACCTTCATCATCAATGCCGATGTTAATTTTACTATTATACGCAAAAGCTAATGGATATGGAGACGTCCATGGCGCAGTAGTCACGTCCATAACACCGCCATCTACTTGGATAGAACTATTATCTAGCATGCCTGTAATGAAAGCTGGTTGACGATAGCGTTTAGGTAATTTATCTGCATTTGGAGTATCCAAGGAACCAATTGTAACTTGACCACCATTAGACGCTACTACACCATTCACAGTCGCACTCCCAGTACTTTTAAATTTACTATCTGCAGTAGTTGCAAAAATGCGTCCCTCAGAATTAAGACCTGCTGCAGCCCATGTACTAGGCATGGCCATCGTAGATGACAATAAAGTCATCATAACAGCAGATAATAAAAATTTATTTCTTGCTCTCATCCTCTTACACCTCAACTATAAATACAATTACAATCACATTTGTGAAAGTTCCTTCATAAAAGAATATACATCTGTAGTTTCATTTATTAGTCTAAATAGACAGAAAAGATAGATATATACTCACTTTATTAAGAACTCACATTCAACACTTTTAAAATATGTTTAAAATATTACACTATTTTTTGTGAATTGTAAATGAATTTCTCAAATTTTATTTAAAATTATTTAAAATATTAATAGATGAGTTATAAAACTAGAGTATAAAAGCCTCCTAATAATAAAGTTATTACTCTACTATTAGGAGGCTATTTATATTAGATAAATTACAAAGAATAATTTATGAAGTATATTCTTAGAATTTATGTGTAAATCCTGCATTTACAGACCAGCCAGCTTTATAGTCACCGGATAGACCTGTGCTAATATCAGCGAAGATACTATTATTTGCATTAAATCCATAGCGGCCACCGAATGCTAGATCTGTCCAAGTACCTTTCATGTCTTCGGATGTGTATTTAGTAGTAGCACCACTTGTGTACGCAGTTTTCACTGTACCAGAGAAGGCATGGTTCACGCCAACGCGAGTATAGATATTACCTGCGCCAAATGTTTTACCAATTTCAAGACCAATACCACCTGCTGTGCTGCTCACACCAGATTGGTTTACATGCATACGACCTGCATCAAAGCTATCGCCACCAAAGTGAGTGTAGCTCAATTGTGCTTGTGGTTCAATGTACGTGCCATTTTGGAATTTCACAGTTTTACCATAGCGTGCACCGATAGAGTATGCATTAGCTTTAGTCTCGCCAGACAGTCTTTCACCAATTTCATTACGAACTGTGAAGGCGTTAGAAGCACGACCTACTTGAGACTCGATGTGGATGTATTGGTTGTTACCAAGATCTTTCAAGCCGTACGCACCAACAGCAAAAGCTTTTTCTTTGCCAGATCCGTTGAATACGTAATCATCGTTGCCACGAAGGTAGGACACTTGACCACCTACAGTCCAACCGCTGCTAGTTTTAGCATCGTAACCACCTTGAATGCGTGTATACGTTGTATCTGTGTCGATACCTTTTGCATTGAAGCTGTATTTACCGCCCCCAACGCGAGCCCAAATGCCTGTTGGTTCGCCTTGTTGCAATACGCGTGGACGATACATATTATCTGTCAATGTTCTCCAACCATTGATATTACTCATGATGGCAGAACGAGCGCCGCGCATATGAGGAGTATCAAAATCACCTAATACAACATGAATATGACCGTTGTTCTCAGCTTTAGGCGTTGGAGCTGGAACCGGTTTCACCTCTGGCTTCGGAGCCGGTGTTGGTTTCACCTCTGGTTTTGGTGCCGGAGCTGGCTCTGGTTTTACTTCTGGTTTTGGAGTTGGTTTAGGTTGTGGCTTAGGCTCAGGTTTTGGAGTCGGTGTTACCTCTGGTTTCGGTGTTGGTTTATTTTCACCATATACGTATTTACCTTGACCATCTTTATCTGCTTGCCATGTAATAGCGCCTTCTTTAGCATACCCTTCAGTCAACACCTTAAAGCGTGCAGATTCAGCACCATTAGAAGCAATACCTACTGTACCTTGAAGGTTTCTTTCACCATTTACATAATTATGGTAATACACCTTGTGAGCCAAATTATCTAAAATTTTATTTACATTATCCTCACTAGATACATCAAGACCTTTTTGACTAGAGAATACATGGGCGTACGCATTAGGTTCCGCACTTGTAATATGAATATCTCCCCCCCAGAAAGACTCTGGAGTCAAACCATTATAGATTTTTGTTGGTGGTGTGTATTCTGGATCTTCTGTATCGAAGTACTCACCATTAATATCGTAAATGAAGTTTACATGACCAACTAACTTATCAATGTGGATTTCATTGTGCTCATTTTGCACTACACCATTTTCAAAACTGCGATTTTTAGATCCTACTAATCGATGTACATGGCTTGGTGTTGTCATTGAGCTGTAGCTAGTGCCATTTAAACCGCCTTCGTAGAGATGATCCCAATACCCACGTTGACCAAGGTATACATTAATATGGTTTACTTGTTTTGAATTTTTATCTGCTAAGTTAAGAGCAAAGCCAGACCAAAGTACTTCATCACTATCTAAACCGATATTAATTACAGATGCATAATTAGGGTTGCCATCGATACGGACATCACCTTCAATAGACATATTATGCCCAGTAAACTCACCTGTATTACCATCTACGCCAAGATTTACAGTACCACCTTTAGAAATAACAACTGGATTACTGCTACGACCAACTTGAAGATCACCATTTTTAATATTTACAGTACTGCCATTTTGGCTAGTAATAATAGTATTACGTTCATCGATTAATCTACCGGTTACGTAATCTGCATTAATGGTACTCAAATTATCTGCATCAAGCCCATACATTGTACCTTGCGGTGATCCCAAGTCTACAGTTTCACCCTTAGTCAAACTAAAAACAGGATATTCTGCCATCGCATAGGGCGCAACAGAACTAGCAATTGTCAGGGCAATTGCTAAGGATAATTTCGCTTTACACATGCGTTTCATAAGAACCCTCTCTCTATACACTATAAACTATTATTAAATAATTTAATTATAATTTAAATTTATATCCTTGTAAATATGAGAGAAATTTGTCACATAGCTATAAAATTATAAAAGAAAAAAGGTAACATCTAGATTGCTACCTTTTAGCGAGTAAATTCTATATAGTATTTATCTGTATTTGACGATATATGATATAAACCCTATAATATAAACAGATAGCCAAACGAGTAGAACCGTCGGGCTCATCTCAAGGATTAATTACGTGATGAAATGGCCTTTCAGTTATCCAGTTACTGGTAACGAAGGGCTATTTGTCTTTTCCAAGACAAATAAGCGCCACAAGTGCACCAAAGGCAATGACAACAGTCATTGCCTCTAGAATTATCATGATCAACTCATAATCACTCATAGACAACCCTCCCTTCATTAAACGAAGAGAGTCCCAACCTCGCCTGACTATCCTACATCAATTATATGGCGAACATATAAGCGAATCAATAAGAATCTATTTATAGAAATATACGAAATATATTATAAAAGCCCCATGTATTAGATTGTTACATCCAATACATGGGACTCTTTTATTTTATGAGTACTATATATTTATATAGTACTTATGACCATATACTGTATAGTATTTACTACCATATACATTTATATAGTAACTATTATATTAAAACTTATGTGTAAATCCTGCATTTACAGACCAGCCTGCTTTATAGTCGCCAGATAGACCTGTGCTAATATCAGCGAAGATACTATTATTTGCATTAAATCCATAGCGGCCACCGAATGCTAGATCTGTCCAAGTACCTTTCATGTCTTCGGATGTGTATTTAGTAGTAGCACCACTTGTGTACGCAGTTTTCACTGTACCAGAGAAGGCATGGTTCACGCCAACACGAGTATAGATATTACCTGCGCCAAATGTTTTACCGATTTCAAGACCAAGACCACCTGCTGTACTGCTCACACCAGATTGTTCTACATGCATGCTGCCTGCATTGAAGCTATCGCCACCGAAGTGAGTGTAGCTCAATTGTGCTTGTGGTTCAATGTATGTACCATTTGAAAGCTTCACAGTTTTACCATACCGTGCACCGATAGAGTATGCATTCGCTTTAGTCTCTCCAGAAAGTCTTTCACCAATTTCATTGCGAACAGTGAAGTCGTTAGAAGCACGACCTACTTGAGACTCGATATGGATGTATTGGTTCTTACCAAGATCTTTCAAGCCATACGCACCAACTGCAAAGGCTTTTTCTTTGCCAGTACCGTTAAATACGTAATCATCGTTGCCACGAAGGTAAGAAACTTGGCCACCTACAGTCCAGCCGCTACCTGTTTTAGCATCGTAACCACCTTGAATGCGTGTATATGTAGTATCTGTGTCGATACCTTTTGCATTGAAGCTGTATTTACCGCCCCCAACGCGAGCCCAAATGCCTGTTGGTTCGCCTTGTTGCAATACGCGTGGACGATACATATTATCTGTCAATGTTCTCCAACCATTGATATTGCTCATGATAGCAGAACGGGCGCCGCGCATATGAGGTGTATCAAAATCACCTAACACAACATGAATATGACCATTGTTCTCAGGCTTAGGAGCTGGAACTGGTTTAACCTCTGGCTTTGGAGTAGGTTGAGGTGTTGGTTTAACCTCTGGTTTTGGTGCTGGAGCCGGTGCTGGTTTCACCTCTGGTTTTGGTGCCGGAGCTGGTGTTGGTTTTACCTCTGGTTTTGGTGCTGGAGCCGGTGCTGGTTTCACCTCTGGTTTTGGTGCCGGAGCTGGTGTTGGTTTTACCTCTGGTTTTGGTGCTGGAGCCGGTGCTGGTTTCACCTCAGGTTTTGGAGTCGGAGCTGGCTCTGGTTTTACTTCTGGTTTTGGTGTTGGCTTAGGTTGAGGCTTAGGCTCAGGTTTTGGAGTCGGTTTTACCTCTGGTTTCGGAGCCGGAGCTGGTTTATTTTCACCATATACGTATTTACCTTGACCATTTTTATCTGCTTGCCATGTAATATCGCCTTCTTTAGCATACCCTTCAGTCAACACCTTAAAACGTGCAGATTCAGCACCATTAGAAGCAATGCCTACAGTACCTTGAAGGTTTCTTTCACCATTTACATAGTTATGATAGTAGATTTTATGAGCCAAGTTATCTAAAATTTTATTTACATTATCCTCACTAGATACATCAAGCCCTTTTTGACTAGAGAATACATGGGCGTACGCATTAGGTGCCGCACTTGTAATATGAATATCGCCCCCCCAGAAAGACTCTGGAGTCAAACCATTATAGATTTTAGTTGGTGTTGTATTTGCTGGATTTTCTGGAGAGTCATACTCATCATTTATATCGTAAAAGAAGTTTACATGACCTTCTAACTTATCGATATGAATTTCATTGTACTCATGTTGAATTACTGCATTCATATAGTTACGATTCTTGGAGCCTACAAGTTTATGTACATGGCTAGGTTGCGTACTACCACTTAAATTTCCTTCATGTAAACCAGCTTGGTAGAAATGATCCCAATAACCATAATCGCCAAGAAATACATTAATATGGCTTGGATGTTTAGCATCTTTATCTGCTAAATTAAATGCTAAACCGTCCCATAGTGACAATTTACCATCAATACCAATATTAATCTCAGACGCATGATTTGGATCACTTTTAACAATAACATCACCTACTAAAGATAAGTCCTTGCCGATAAAATTGCCTGTATTACCGTCTACACCAATATTAACAGTACCACCTTGAGCTACTGCAATAGGAGTGCTCATAGTATGAACATCATAAACGCCTTCCTTAAGAGTAACAGTACTGCCACCTTTACTGCTAATAAAAGGCTTATTATCATGGCCAATATTAGCCACAGCTCTATCAATAGTAACTGTACTACCAGTATCTGCCTCAATCGTAGATACTTTGTTTGTCATTGCACCAGCCGTAAACTTCCCACCGTTATTTGCAGTAATATGTGCACCAGTAGGTGAAGTAACTAATGTACTCCCTGCCATTGCATACTGACCTACAGAACTAGCAATCGTCAGGGCAATTGCCAAAGATAAGTTCGTTTTACTCACACGTTTCATAAGAACCCTCTCTCTACACAATATAAACTATTATTAAATAATTTAATTATAATTTACAATTTATATTTTGTAAATATGAAGTAAATTTTCCACATATCATGTATAACAATATAAAAAGCAGTAACTATAGTTACTGCTAACGTATACGTATATATATTTTTGTATATTTCTATTTATAGATTCTTATTGATTCGATTATATGTTCGCCATATAATGGATTTAAGATAGTCAGGCGAGATTGGGCAAAAAAATAGCCCTTCGTTATCCCTAGATAATTAGGTAACTGAAAGGCCATTTCATCAATTATTTATTCTCTTGAGATGAGCCCGACGGATCTACTCGCTTGGCTATCTGTTTATATTATAGGGTTTATATTATATATCGTCAAATACAGATAAACAATACTAATATGTTGTATTATAAACCAAGAGGCAGCGACTGAGTCACTGCCTCTTATCTTTTTATCTTTATCTACGTGCCACACGCATAGCGGCCATCATACCTGGAGATTTCCAAACGGATTGGCCATTATCTGAAACAAGTTTATTGTTATAGTAGAATACATCTGCATTGTAATAGTTACTATCGCTAGATGATACCTTATAGCTAAGGCCAGATGTAGTGTACACTGTAAAATTGAGTACATCCCCTACTTTCTTCACAGAATCTTGGTCCACATACCAGCTATTGCCGTTATAAGTAGTAGCATATACATCTGTACGAGCTTCAACGCCTTGTGTATTAATACCGATCAACACGAGTAGAGCCGCTAACATATATAAGAATTTACTCATTAGAATTACCTCCGTTTTATCGTTGGAATACTTGCTTATTATATCAAAAAACGGTGAGATTCGCATTAAAATGACCCCTTCTTCTCCATCCACGATTGACTACTTTCAATGTACAACGTAATGCGATTCATAATAGGTTTTTCTATGAAAGCTAACCGCATATAGTCTACCACCATGCCAACTATGAAAATGAGTGCCACCACAAGGATCGCATATAGTGGTAATAAAGCAGAATCGTAATACTGATAGGTACCGAATATATTGTCCCACATATGAAGGAACAGCTTATTATAGTGCAGTAAGTAAATCCCGAAGGTCGTAGAGGCAATCGTATTGATCCACGGATGATAGGTGATCTTGGCTTTCAAGAAAGTAATAAATAAACCTATACCAAGTAGTAGCTGGAAGAAGCCATACTCATTTTGGGTAAAATAGAAAATCTGTTTCATATACGCTGGGTCGGTCGTAGCCAGTACATCGACGAGAATATCCCCTCTGAAGGCGCCTAATATGCCTATACTACTCAAGATAATACCTGTTTTTTGTGTTATATAAGAACCGCACAGTTTAATAGAGGACTAAAAAGTTCTGAGCGAACCAGCTCATAGCACCAATCGGTAGTAGTGTTAACATCATGTTCCTCGAGGTCACTGTATCGAGCCCTAAACCCATAGCCACACCAAGCATGGCTAGACTATAAAATCATATCTGTCCTACGAGCTTCCCAAATTTGTGTAGCTTGAAGCTGCTAGAAACCATGAAGTATCCCGTTATCATAACGAAGGCTACTACACCAGCCTTGCCGCCAAGCCCAAAGACTTGGAGAAATACCTTATTAAACGTTAACTCTGGCGTAAAGGGAAATGTTCCGTGCACACTGAAATGGTGCATAATAATCAGCACCATCGAAACAATGCGCAATAACTCAATATTGCTTTCTCTCATGCGCTCAACCTCTCATTCTATAAACCTCAAATATCTCTCAAAACTATAAAATTGGATACTACCAAACTCTGATAACAAGATGATAAAGCCCAATACCTATATAATAGAGAAGTTATATGCATCTTCATCTATAACTCCATTTATGATAATTTCAATAACTATATTAGAACTGAATATAATATATAGCAGATACATACCCCATAAAATACAAGATATATATGAGAATGTTGTGACATAATTTACGCATATATATATATTCATGCCCAAAAGAATATAAGTATACGAAAAGAATCTAGGCAAACTAACAGAATCTGGGCATATAAAAAGACAGTTGATTCTCATCAACTGTCCTTTTAGTTTGTAAATTAGAATTGATATGTAAGGTCTACATGATAAGACAAATAGCCCTTCGTTATCCTAGGATCGCTATTAAATTCAAGTCACATCTTAGGCTTTAAATATAACACCATTATGCTCTAGTTGTTCCACTGTTTTTTTACCAATGCCCGGTAGCATCAATACTTCTTGTTTAGTAATTGTTTTAAAATCATCTACTGTGTATAGGCCGGCTTGTGAAAGTGTAATTTGTGCACCGAACCGTATATTGTCATATACCGGATTTCCACGCAAAGCCCCACCTTTAGCAACCTCTACGGGGCTCATATGAGCGGACTCGCGTTTTCCCATATAACTATCATTAGAGTACCGATTTATAACAGTTCGACCGGTAACACGTTCATACGCATCATATAGAGTCTGCCATAATGGACTTTCAAAATCCACTAATTGAGTTGGTAAAAATGAGATAGCAGTATATAAGCTTATTAATTCTCGTGGGTCAGAATCTATGTTGCTCACTTGGTCTACCATATACATAATAGCCTCTAAATGATCTTCTACAAAATCGTTCCAGCGCGTTGCATCTTGTAATAACCAATCAATATCTTCATATTCATCAACAAGATCTGCTAATACATCATGGGCTATCTTGCTTTCACCACACTGCAAAGCCAATAGAATATACAGCATATGCATAGGCAACATGATATCCGGAGCCTGATTAAATGCATTTTGTATATCATCGCAACATGCAAGATATCGCTGATATACCTTGCGGCCGCGATCCCAGTTGGCAGCGCCACAACAAGCAACCATCATATACACAAGAAATCCCGAATGATCTTGCTTGTCTCCGTGAAAAACTGGCGTAAAGCAGGCAATCGCATCATTATACATATTATATTCTAAATATATCATCCCCATGTCGATGAGGCAACGCATATAAGGACGCGTCTCTATTATATTCCAATCTATTTTCTTTGGTTTTTTCAACGATTCTACTAGCTGTTTCAACTGATAAATTTGAAAGCTTGGATGTAACTCAAGGGCTATGAGTTCTCGTTTAGCATCTACTTCATCTGGACATAATGCAAGGATTTCATTGTATAACTTCCTTGATTTCTCATTCGTATCAGCCTCTTCTGCAGCCTCATATAAATCACGTAATTTCATTTCTATCGTATTATTAAAATCACCACGATTATATTGAGTCATAAATGCTTCTAACAAATCCTCAATAGATTTGAAATCAGATTCATGTTCGGATACAAATTGTTTCTGTAAACGTAATAATAACTCACTATAAAAGTTAAACATAGAGTATCTCCTTATACATATGAACGTAAAAATACTACTCATATGTAATATAGCACGAGGGAATATATTAATTCTAGAGGTAATACCTCGACCTATTAATATCTCATCTGAAAATGGGAGTTATAGGACAAAAAGTGTTGCTATTTCAGTCCCCAAAGATTGGTAAATAGACAATCATAATTATGCAAATCACTCCAAACAATAGCATCACCCCAAGTCGGAATAGAAGCTTCTAACCTAGATTGTTCATGTATGGTATGATATATATCAGAAATACTCTTGTTGGTCGGCATAACCT
>ERZ772979.256-NODE-256-length-41763-cov-4.622854_pt1 | contig 41763 bp, 38 predicted proteins | sample MGYA00511130_ERZ772979 | MGnify/ENA primary metagenome ERZ772979 (study PRJEB29015, sample SAMEA2738103) | human oral metagenome | biome: human oral; feature: human-associated habitat; material: saliva | place: China | collected 2186 ...
TTAGAGCATCCTCGTTATATAGAGCAGTATAAATCAAAAGAAAAACAACTATATATTGACAAGTTTATAACCGAATTTTCAGAATAATAAAATAGAAACCAATATGAAACCACATTATGTAATACTTATGATTTTGAGCTGCTTTATAGCTTGCAAAACATCAACATCTGTTAGTAGCCCTACCGAAGTAGAGGTTCGAAGTAACCATCAGTATGCTTTTCCAAAGGATACGTATCACTTTCATCTGTCACAAACTTCAGAGAAAGTGCTATATATCTCTAATCACGACCAAACTAACCCTAAAAAGGTCGCTTTGTACTTAGAAAATCTAAAAGATGTAGTCATTGACGGCAATAATAGCGATTTTATCTTTCACGGCACTATACTCCCCATAGTACTCAAGAATTGTACTAATGTCACACTCAAGAATTTTTCCATTGATTTTGCTATCCCTCATTTTCGACAACTACATATTACTGAGGTAGATAAGGCGCATAATACGGTTGTAGGCAAGCTTTATCCTGAGGGCAATTACAAAGTAGAAGCTGGTAAGCTCCTATTTTGTGGTGAAGATTACGAAGAGCAGCCTATGGGCGGTATGCTTTTTACTCCAGATAGGCGACTCACTTACCAGCGCGCAGATGTGTCTTTTAATCCTACTAAAGTTACAGAATTAGCTCCTAATGTATTTAAAATAGAGGGAATGGGGGCAGCCCCTCGCATAGAGAAAGACGAACGCTTTGCACTGCGCAATTATGGGCGACCTACGCCAGCTATTTTTATTACTGAGAGTAAAAATATAAAGTTAGAAAACGTTACAGTGCATAATGCCTATGGAATGGGGCTTTTGGCACAACTTACTGAAAATATTACTCTCAAAGGCTTCAAAGTAGCTATAAAAGAAGGGTCAGAGCGTTTTTATACTACTCAAGCTGATGCTACTCACTTTTCAAGCTGTAGTGGTGTCATTCGTTCTGAAGGAGGACTTTATGAGGGAATGGCAGACGATGCTATCAATGTCCACGGCACGTACCTCAAAGTCATAGCTCGTCCCTCTCGTAATACTATCACAGCCAAGTATATGCATCCTCAATCGTGGGGTTTTACTTGGGGAAGAATGGGAGATGAAGTACAGTTTGTTGCCGCCAAAACGATGGAAACCATAGGTGATAAGAGATATCGTATTCAGTCTATTAAACCTGTTGATAGCCCTACAGATGAAGGAGCTAAAATATTCGAAATAAGTTTTGCTGAGCCTCTCCCCGATGAAGTATCAGCAGAGCATGCTTGTGGGGTAGAAAACCTTACTCTTACCCCTCAAGTTATATTTACGCATAATGTAGTGCGCAACAATAGGGCACGAGGAGCACTCTTTAGCACTCCTAAAAAAGTAGTATGTGCGCATAATGTATTCGACCACACACATGGCGCTGCTATTTTGCTTTGTGGCGACTGTAATGGTTGGTACGAAACGGGGGCTTGCCGCGATGTAACTATTAAGCACAACCGCTTTATCAATGCGCTTACGGCAAATTATCAATTTACCAATGCAATTATCTCTATTTATCCTGAAATACCTAACTTGTCAGATCAAAAAAAATACTTTCATTCTAATATCCGTATTGAAAATAACGTATTTGAAACTTTTGATGAACCTATATTATACGCTAAATCAGTAGAAAATCTTATTTATAGAAATAATACAGTAATTAAGAACAAAGATTTTAAACCTTTCCACTGGAATAAAGAACGTTTTAAGCTCGAAAGAACTAAAAACGTAGAAATAATCGAAAAATAATATATGGCAGAAGAGAATAAAGATGAAACTTATGATGTGATAGTAATAGGTAGTGGTCTTTCGGGACTTTTCTCTGCTTTACTATTAGCAAAGGCGGGAAAAAAGGTGTGTGTATTAGAGAAAAACCAACAATACGGAGGCAATTTGCAGACCTTTAAGCGCAATCATATTCTCTTCGATACAGGCGTACATTACGTAGGGAGTCTATCTGAAGGGCAGGTACTCTATGAATATTTTAAAGAAGTAGGGATAATGCAAGACCTTTCATTAGAGCGTCTTGATTTAAATGGCTATGACCGAATTTGCTTTGGTGATACTCCTGATGTAATGTACCCTCACGCCCAAGGGTATGAAAACTTCGTAAAGCAGTTGCTTGCTTATTTCCCTGATGAACAAAAGGCTTTAGAGCAATATATCTATACAATACGCACTATTTGCGATAAATTTCCACTTTACCGCTATAATGCTACAGAAGTACATTATGATGTTGCTACCCTTTCTATAAAACTCTCCGATTTTTTAGATAATCTTACTACTAACGAACGACTTAAAGCAGTGCTTTTGGGGGCAAGTTTCCTTTATGCAGGGGTTACGCCTCAAACGCCTCTCTATGTACACGCGCTTTCAGTTAATTCATACATACAGAGTGCTTACCGACTTACCAAAGGAGGTAGCCAGATAACCGACTTGCTTATTAGAGAGTTACAGCGCTATGGGGCGCATCTTTATCGTCAAACTGAAGTTGTTGCATTTAGCTATGGCAGTGAGCAACAGATTACAGCGGTGCATACTAAGCAAGGGCAGACTTTCAGGGCTACTAATATAATCTCAGCTATTGATGTAAAGCAGTTACTACAAATAGCCGGCAAGCAAGCATTCAAACCTTCTTTCTATAAACGTGTACAGGGACTGCAACCTACAGCTTCGGCTTTTTCATTGCACTTGGTGCTTAAGCCTAATATTTTCCCCTATTTACCTTATAATATCTACTGGTTTAAGGATAATGATAGCGTGTATAACACAGCACAATATGCCACTAATGATTTTCCACTATCATATATGCTCTCTATGAATCCACCAAGGAATGGAGGAGCTTATACCGATAATATCACTATTCTTACTTATATGGCCACTGATGAGCTACACCGCTGGCACGAGAGTTTTAGCACTTGTACTCAAGGAGAGGGTAGGGGAGACCAATACGAACTCTTCAAACGCCAACGTGCTTTAGATTTATTAGATGTCGTAGCCCAAAAGTTCCCTACTATCAAGCAATCTATCGCTTATTATTACACATCTACCCCTCTTACTTACCGCGACTATATAGGCAGTGCTATGGGGGCTATTTACGGCTACAAAAAAAACGCTGACCATATAATGGAAAGCGTTTTTATGCCACAAACTCACATTAAGAATTTATATCTCGTAGGGCAAAGTGTTGCAATGCACGGATTGGTAGGGGTTACCATCAGTGCAGTGCTAACTTACCAAATCTTAATGCGGTCTTCAGGTTTTTTATAGAGTTTATCTCCTTCTTTTACATCAAAGGCTTTATACCAAGCATCAACATTCACAAGAGGACCAAATGAACGGAAGTAACCAGGGCTATGAGGGTCGGTCTTCACTTGATTGGTGAGATATTGTTCTTTAGAAAGCGTACGCCATACAGTACCCCAAGAGATAAAGAAACGTTGTTCTTGTGTAAAGTTGCTTATTTTGCCTACTTGTCCTTTGTCTTTCAAATACATTTGTAGGGCATCAAAAGCGATGTTCACTCCACCAAGGTCAGCTATGTTTTCGCCACTGGTGAAAGTACCGTTTACAAATACGCCTTTCACAGGTTCATACTTGTCAAATTGTGCCGCAAGAGCTTTGGTCGCATCTTCAAAGTTCTTTTTGTCTTCAGGTGTCCACCAGTTTTGTAGGTTACCATCACCGTCAAACTCTGCACCACTATCATCAAAGCCGTGGGTCATTTCGTGTCCTATTACAGCTCCTATACCACCGAAGTTCACTGCTGGGTCAGCTTCAAAGTTAAAGAAAGGAGGTTGTAAGATAGCTGCCGGAAATACGATTTCGTTATATAGCGGGTTGTAATACGCATTTACAGTTTGTGGCGACATACCCCATTTAGTTTTATCAACAGGTTTGCCTACTTTCTCCAAACTCTTTTGGTAAGCCCATTCACTCACGCGTTGCAAGTTAGCAAAATAAACAGTCTTAGCAGCGGGTTCAATAGTAAGTTTAGAGTAGTCTTCCCATTTGTCAGGATACCCCACTTTTACGGTGAATTTGTTCAGTTTTGCCAATGCTTTTTCTTTTGTAGCATCAGACATCCAAGTCACTTCTTTGATGTGTTGAGCAAAACTCTTTTTGAGGTAGTCTACTAAAGTTACCATCTCTTCTTTAGCTTTAGCAGGGAAGTATTTTTCTACATACAGCTTACCAAAGGCTTCTCCCAAAATATTGTTGATAACGCTTAGAGCACGTTTGTTCATTGGGCGTTGCTCTTGTTGTCCTTGCAATTCTTTATTGTAGAAGTTAAAAGAAAGTTCATCAAGTTCTTTAGTAAGGTTGCTTGCGTTATCAGCTACCAATTGGTATTTTAGGTAATCTTTTAGCAAAGGTAAGTTCTTTTCGTTGATAAACTTGTCATATTGTTTGTACAAACGAATTTCTGAAACTACCACCTTATCAATATTTACACCTACATTTTTGAGGTACTGAGGCAAGTTGAGGTTTTTAACCAATTTGCTAAGCTCCTCCATAGTTTGGGGGTTATAGCTGAGGTTAGGGTTGCGGTCTTCCTCATTGGTTAGCATTAGTTTAGCTACAGAGCGCTCAAAATCTACTATTTTTTTAGCTTTTTCAGCAGCTTTGTCATCTTTTAATACTTTGAAGATAGCAGCTACATAATCTTGATATTTTTGTAGCGCTTCAGTATTCTCTTTATTATCCTTCTGGTAATAATCGCGTCCCATACCGATGCTAAAGTTACCAAGGTAAACGGTATTGGTGTTAGAATCCTTCATATCGGCATACACGCCCCAAGCACAGATAGGGTTTTCACCTTCTTTAGTAGCCTCTTCTAAGTACTTCTGAAGGTCAGCAAGCGTTTTAATAGCATCAATTTTGTTTAGATAGCCTTCTATAGGTTTTAGTCCCTCAGCATCGCGCTTGTTCCAGTCTATGAAAGACTCATATAGGTCTTTTATCTTCTGTCCTTCAGTACCTTGCTCAAAGTTTTCTTTTAGCAAATTGTCTAAAATAAGCAGACAGTTCTCGTCAGTTTTCTCACGTAGAATATGAAAAGAACCCCACGTAGGTTTGTCAGCGGGTATTTGGGCAGTTTTAGCCCAAGTACCGTTTACATAATTGTAGAAATCATCTTGCGGACGCACGGTAGTGTCCATTTCAGCAAGGGCAATTCCCTTGTCTACATTTGTGTTTTCACTCATTGTGTTTTCTGTTTTTTTGTTATTTCCGCAGGCTATCATTAGCCCCATTGATGAAAGTAACAGTACGGTTTTAGTTGTTTTTCTCATCATAATATTAGGTTTTTTGAATTGATACCACAAAGGTAATAATAAATTCTTAATTAGCAAGCGTGTTATTAGTTTTTCCTAAAAAAAGTTATTAGCCGCTAGCCAAACTAACAGCTAACGGCTAATAACTAACTACTAACAGCTAAGGGCTATTTAATAGTAAAATTAAGTCCTTTGTGCTCTCCTAAGCCATAATAATGCTTAAAGTTATAGATAAGAGGTTCCCACGCTAACGGATTGATTTTGTTTTCCTCCATCACTAAATGGTCTTCAGCGTGTACTTGCACAAACTCAAGCTCTATTAGGGCGTATGTGCCGCGGTCGTTCACTTGCTTCACTACGGCTTCAGCTTGTATGGGGCACTCAGCTATACGAGGAGCGCGAACCTTTTCTGAAGGCAATTGGGTAAAGCCGCTTATAGCAAACTTGTCGTCAGTATAAGCGTACTTACCTACTTTCTGAGGGGGCACAGGATTTTGCGCAGTATAGGGGGCTATTGCCTCTACTTTCTCCCACATTTCTGCTGAAGGCAGGTTGAATACCACTTCGGGTACTTCCATCACATTATGATAGGCTTTGTTTAGCTTTACAAGGGCTATCACAGCATTCGTGCCTAAGGTAAAGGTGCACGAAATAGGCGTAACATCGGCGTTTCCGTCTTTATCAATAGTAGTAAGGAGTACTACAGGAAACCCGTAATAAAACATACTTGGTAAAAAAGACTTCATATAGTATTGATTATTTAATTTATTTCACTTCTAATGTTCTTTCTTCTTCAAAATCGTTGGGCAGCGTAAATACAAGGGTATAACGCCCTTTGGGCAGATATACATTGCCGTCAGTTGCAGTGGGCAGGAATATCTTCTGTACACTTTTTTCATAGGCTACTTTGCCTTCTGCCAAAATAGTAAGGTCGTAAGGAATGTAGTTAAACCCTTTGTTGGTTTTATAAGTGAACTCATTGAGGGTAATTTTACCTTTCATTACTTTTACGTTTATTGATAATCCTTCTTCTGAAGCAAAAGCATAGCTGTATACAGTAGGTTTTAGGGGTTCTTCCCACTCATTAGCAGCATTACCCCATTTAGCCGAATAGTTTATGCTGATAGGGGCTTCAAAGGGGTAAAACTCTTGCGAGGTAATAGCTACTCGCAGTTCTTGCATCATCTTTATAGAAGTGCGATAGAGCCCACGTCCTAAGGTAGCCACCGTCATTTCACCGGTATTTTCGTCTATCATAAGGTCGGCGATACCCGTCTCAGGCAGCCCTTTGCTAAAAGGTTGCCAACTCTCTCCTAAGTTAAACGAAATGTACAAGCCATTGTCAGTGCCAGCGTAGAGTATTTGTTCGTTTATAGGGTCTTCTTTTACTACATTTACCCTGCTGTCAGGCAGGTCCGAACGAATGTCTGTCCAGCTTTTTCCATTGTCATTACTGATGAAAATAAAAGGGTCAGTAGCCGTTTCATCAGTGCTTATAAGGGTAGTAAGTACGCGGTTGCGCTGATGTTTTGAGGCAATAAGGTTATTCACGCGTAGCGCGCGAGGGAAAGCGTTGTATATCTGCTTCCACGATACTCCTCCGTTGTCAGAAGTGTATATCATACCATCATCACTACCTGTGTATAGCAAGCCAAACATAAAAGGCGATTCTGCTATTGCCGAGATAGTGCCATATGCCTTGTTACCTTGTTTGTTCCCGTTGGTTACATCGTCAGAGATAGTACGCCAATTGCGCCCTTTGTCTAAAGAAATATGCAATTTATTGCTTCCTATATAGATAATATCCTTATTTTGAGGTGAAACCAATAGAGGAGCGTATTTGCCAAAACGCAAAGGCGCTTTACTTTCGCCGTAATACATAGTGCCCAAGGGTGTTTGTTGGTTTTTGTTAGGGTATAAAGTAAAGAAACGACCGTAAGAGGCAGCTGCATAGGTCTCATTTCCAAAGGTTAAACGGTTAATAGGGAGCTTAAATATATTCCATTGTGCGTTATTTTTGGCTAGTACCCCTTGTTTGCTAATAAAGTAAGGTATTTTGTTAGTGTTGTCGTATGCCAATTGTTCGAAACTCATTGCTTGAGGAACGTTTTTGGTAGCAAAAGTACGCCCACTGTCGTAAGAAAGCATTAGTCCATACGGAGTAGTGCAGAAGAGGGTGCCTTGCTGCTGATACAATTGCTCATAACCACTTCCAAGGCTCACAGGCTGTTTACTGCGCCACGTTTTTCCACCATCAACCGATTCCAATAAAGGGTAACCACCGATGAGTACGTGCTCTTTGTTGGCAGGGTCAGCACTGATAGAGGCAAAGCGTTCGCCATTTTGGTAATACACATCATTTAGGGGTTGAGTATTTGTTTTTTGCCACGAAGTGCCTCCATCGGTAGTGAGGTATACTTCTGCCCCTATTGCTTCTTTTTCGCTGGTGCCTAAGAAGTTGAGTAACTTGCTGGGCGAGGTTACTTCAGCGCTGATAATATCTTTCAGGTGTTGTGCGGTGTACCTTTTGTTTTCGCCTATGTTGTATAAGAAGCGATTTAACCGACTGTTGTCTAAGGCGAGAAAATCGCTTTTGCTCATACCATCAAAATCTTGAGCGGTAAGCTGTAGGTGAGTCTGTTTTTGTAGGCTGTTACTGTTCTCTTTTTTCTTATAGTTGCGGTTGTCTACTACAGCGTAATAGGTTTGAGCATCTACGCAGCTAATTCCTATTCTGCCTATAGCATTACCTTTTAGAAAACCGTTGTTAGCCGTTATTTTTGTCCAAGTGTTGCCCTTGTCAGTACTTTTATAGATGGCACTATTGCTGCCGTAAGGTGCACTATTCCACGGACTGTTGTTTATCTCCCAAGCGGTAGCCAGTAGGGTGCTGCCATCAGGGGTAGCTACTATGTCACTGATACCCGTGCGAGTACCTACAAATAGCTTTTGCTGCCACGTTTTACCTCCATCACTACTTTTGAAGATACCGCGTTTTTCATCTGTTTTATACTTATTGCCTAATACGCCTACTACTATCTCTTGAGGATTAGAGGGCGATAGATAAATAGCTGTGATGTGTTTAGAGCCTGCAAGTCCTTTAAAATCAACAGTTCTGCCATTGTCAGTAGAAACGAATAAACCGTAGGGAGTAGCCACTGCCAACGTACCTGACTGCCAATTCATTGCCAGAGCAGTAATCGTTTGCGAGGGCAGGGTAGTGCATAGCTCGCGGTAAGTCTCCCCACCGTTTTGGGTAAGCCATACCCCCCCTTGATGAGGAGCTACTACGAAATGGCTAGCATTAGCAGGGTTTATAGCCAAAGCGCTGATACGGTTCCCCATATCTTTTACTTTCACGGGTTCAAAAGGAGTTTCGCGTACCCACGATTGTTTTTTTAGTTCTTCCTTTTGGCGCAAAGATAGCGGAAGTAACTCCTGTGCCATAAGGCTTGTGGTAGCAATAGAGAATAAAAGTACAAAAATATTTGTCTTATTTTTCATTGGGTTTGTTATTTTCATTAGTTTGTAATAACGCATTTATCTCACGTAATGTGGTGCAAATGTACGACATTTTATTTAAATTACAGCAACTGAATGCCGTTTTCTTCGCAAAGCTGCAGCATATCATCTGTCCATATAGAGGCCTGTACCTCCCCTATATGAGCTTTCTGCATAAGTAACATACAGATACGCGACTGACCGATACCGCCACCAATAGTCAGAGGGAGCTCTCCTTTTAAGAGCATTTGGTGGTAGTCTAAGCCTTTGCGGTGTTCAGCATTAGCCACTTGCAATTGGTGTGCTAATGATTTTTCATCTACACGTATCCCCATAGACGATAATTCTAAGGCACTGTCCAACACCGGATTCCATAAAATAAGGTCGCCATTTAGTTCCCAGTCGTCATAGTCAGGGGCGCGGTTATCGTGTTTTTTACCTGAGCGTAGTGTTTTCCCTATTTGAGTGATGAAAATAGCGCCCTTTTCTTTAGCAAATACCTCTTCGCGTTTTTGAGGTGATAGAGTAGGGTAGCGGTCTTCAAGTTCTTGCGAACTGATGAAAGTTACCTCTTTAGGCAGAAAAGCCTTGCACTTGGGGTAATGAGCTACAAGGGTAGCTTCTGTTTCCAAAAAGGCATTATAAAGCTGATTTACTGTTTGTTGCAAGTATGCCAAAGTGCGGTCAGTAGGGGCTATAACCTTTTCCCAGTCCCATTGGTCTACGTAGATAGAATGTGTATTGTCTAAGGTTTCATCGCGGCGGATAGCGTTCATATCGGTATAAATACCCTCGTGTAGGCTGATACCATAACGTTTTAGTGCTAAACGCTTCCATTTAGCGAGCGAGTGAATAATTTCAATAGTTTGTCCTTCAGCATCTTTCATTTCAAAACTTACAGGGCGTTCCACTCCGTTGAGGTCGTCATTAAGTCCGGTAGCGCGTTTTACAAATAACGGAGCAGAGATACGAGTGAGGTGAAGCACGCGAGCCAAAGTAGTTTCAAAAGTATCTTTAATGAGTTTGATAGCGCGTTCGGTATCCATAATGCCATAAGGCGATACGTAGTTTTTAGGGATGATAATCATAATGAGTCAATTTGCTAATTTGCCAATGAAAAAAGAATGCAAATTTTATACCATTCTACTAATTTCTCAATTTATTGATTTCCTGATGATTTTATATGTTTTATTGAAAATATTGCAATAAGACCTTGAGTATAGATTAAGTATACAATAAATATAGATTAAGTATAGGAACAATGAAGAAAACCTATTGTCAAATTAGCAACAAAAAAGGTAAAACCTTGCGAATTTTGCATATTTAACCTGCTGCGAATTTTGTAAATTTAAGTAAAAGGATAAGTGAATAATGAGTGTGACATATTTTTTTATTTATATTGTATTTTTTAATTTCTTTTTGTACATTTGCAGCGGAAAATATTTGTTGTTCCTTTTTAATTTTTTAAATAACCAATATAAACTCTATAAATGATATGGCAATAATTGATTTGGTAAGCTGGTCTCCACAAGGCAATAGAACCATTTACGCTTGGCGTTTTCCCGAAACTAACTTATCTACTTATACCCAAATAGTAGTACAAGAATCACAAGAGGCGGTACTGTTTTCTAAAGGACAAATTATTGGTAAGTTTGGGCCTGGCAAGCATACCCTCAATACCGAAAACTTACCTATACTTCGCAATCTTTTCGGCATTCCTTTCGGAGGGAAAAATCCTTTCACAGCTGAAGTGTGGTTTGTAAACAAAATACAAAATTTTAGTATAGACTGGGCGGTCAGTAAGATGATTATACAAGATCCTGACTACAATACCCAACTACCCTTAGTAGCAGGGGGGCGTTATGGACTAAAGGTAGACGATGCTGAAAAATTCTTAATAAAAGCTGTAGGTACTAAAAGCGAATTTGCCCAAGAAGACCTGACAGACCAGTTTTTTGGTGAGTTTTCTACAAAAACAAAATCACAGATAGCCCAATATGTACTCAAGCACCGCGTAGGCTATAAATATTTGTCAGCTTACTTAGACGAACTTTCAGAATATTTGAAAAATGTACTTAACCCTTTCTGGGAGCAGTTAGGCTTGCAGTTGCTAAAGTTCAATATTACTACTATTGACATTGATACCTCCACCGAAGAGGGTAAAAAGGTAGCTACAGCTATCGCTACTCAAGCCTCTATGAGCATTACAGGGCATACGTGGCAGCAGGAACAAATGTTTAACACGGCTAACAAGGCAGTCGAGGGCTTCGGCAATGGCAGTGGTGGACTATTAGGCGGGTTGATGGCTATGAGTATGATGGGAGGACTTGGTGGCGGCAATGCTATGGGTAGCAGTATGATGCAACCACAGTACCAACAGCCTACTTTTGGTGGCAACTCACAAACTCCACAATCTACTGAAGCTACTTCTCAACCAATGAAGATGGTATACTGCTCTAATTGTGCTAAAAAATACCCTAGTAGTTCGCGTTTTTGTCCGCATTGTGGCGACCCCTATAATCCTTGTCCTAAGTGTGGGGCTGATAACGACCCTAATGCTAAACGATGTGTGAGCTGCGGCACCTCACTACAGCAGCCAGCTACGCTTTGTCCGCATTGTAGTGCACCTTTAGAGGTAGGTGCAACCTTCTGTGGCAATTGTGGTAAGCAAGTTCAAGCGCTAACAGATACTTGTAGCCGCTGTGGCACTGAGTTACCTCCGTCAGTGAAGTTTTGTCCTAAATGTGGCAAGAAAAGAGACTCTTAAGAATTATCAATCAATACACTATGGAAATTAAAAAAATATTATCATTTATTGCCTTGATAGCAGGGGTGATTCTCCTCATTACAGGCTTTATAATCTGGGGTGTTTATTTGCCCACAGAAGTGTTGATACTCAATATAATAGTAGCTACTATTATCTACGCTTTGTTGTTTGTAGATGTACTACTACCTTGGGTACAATGGTCAGACCCTTCACAGCGTAGCATAGGCACATTGGGGCTGCGTTGGACACTGACTGTTATATATGCCGTAGTAGCTATACTACTAATGGTTATCGCTAATTTGGTGTTTCAATGGTGGTTTGTTTGGCAGCTATTTGCTCACGGAGTACTATGGGTGTTGCTCATTTTAGCTTTCGTAAGTTTCTTTTCTTCTTATGCAAAAGTAGCCCAAGTACACCAACAAGAGGAGCAAAATAGTAAGGGGGTGCAACTGATGAAAAACGCTATAGAATTGGTAACAGTCCTGATGATAGAAAACTCAGGCTTGTCAGAAACTTTTATTAATAGGGTACACACCATAAAAGACGAACTGCGTTATCTTGCTCCTTCTAATACACCCGAAGCACGTACACTCGAAGCGGAATTTGTGCAAACAGCTAATGAGTTAGCCTTAGCTATACCTAACTACACTACTAATTCTGAACAAGTAGAAAAATTGCTTAGTAAATTAGAACATATTTATAAAATCAGAAAATCAACCTATTCAAATTAAAAAAAGAACTATGACAGGAAAAATATTTTCAACCTCAGACAATGTATATCAAGACCAAGCGAAGATACTCTTTGATTACTACAAACAGGCTGCTGAGAAAATTGTAGCTGAAGAAGAACGCATAGAAAAAGAAATAGCGGTGCTTGAAGAAGAAAAAGCAGTGCTACAGAAAGAGATAGCAGGTCTCTGGGTGTGGTTTTTTACTTTTATTCTCTTCTTTATGTACTTTATCAAAAAGAAAGCTCTTGAAAAAGAGATTATTGATAAAGAAAGTCGAATAGAAGAATTTAAAAAACAGCATACCGAGATATTCCGCGATTATAAAGTGAGTAAATTGGGCGTAGCCTATATACCAGTAGCCGACCAAATAAAGTATGAAGATAAGAGTTTTATAGTAGATTATACAGGAAAGGTGGCTCCTTCAGAAGTAACCCTACAATTGCCTCGTCAGAACGACTTGTTGAGCGAAACTATAAGTACCCTCGAACAACTATCTGCTAAAGCTCCTATCGTAGAGACTTCAGAAGAAACAGAAACTATTGATACTGACACCTATTCTACCTCTTTCCAAAAGCTTAACCAGCATGACTATTTTGGCAAACTCGAACGTTCATTGCGTACCATTTCGTATTGTTTAGATGATCTAAGCACTACCTCTGTGTCGCTCCCTTTAGTAGCTAACCAAAGCGAATATTTGGCGTATTTAGAAGCCTATGCTACTGCTGATATTGACGATAATGATGTAGTAATAGCTGTCTTTGATCAAGAAAAATACGCTGCCAATATACATAAGTTTGAAGAGATTAATAAACTAAAAGACTCGCTGTCTACTAAAACAGAACAGTTTGAGAGCGTTCTAAAAGGATTGATGACTACTATGGCAAATTCAGTGCAAACTATTTCAGCGCTCAAAGTAGCCTCAGCAGATAAGGTGATAGGCGAGTCGAATAAGGTGTTATACCAAATTTTAAAATCACCTTATAACCACTATTCACCTGTATTAGAGTATGAAGAGATAGAGCGTATCCGTAATGAGAAGTTTGACTATAGCGAGTCGGCACAAGGCTATACCCCATTTCAACTCAAACAAAGCTCTAGGGTGCGCTATCACCTGCCTACTGGTATGTGGACTGCCGAAGATGGTAGTACTACCCATTTACCTTTTGGAGTACACCAAATATATGAAGAAATAGTAGCTCCAATAGTCCAAAATCTAATGCAAGAAAATCGAGTAGAGCGGCTGAAGATATACAACCATATTAAAGATCAAAAAATAGACTACTTGAATAAGTGGCATCAAGATACTGACGCTTTCTATCGCGCTAACCGATCAGAAAGTGCCGATGTTATTAATCTAATGCAGGAGAGCCTACGCGAGTACGTAGCTGCTTATAACACTCTTGTGTCTTACCAACGTACTGAAGACAGTATGGTGAAAACCTCTGGTAATTTAGATAGTGCAGTGGTTGATGTCGTAGATAATGCAGCTGAAACCCTTGCCGCCTTTGAGTTACAGTCTGAAGAGTTTAGAAATACCCAAACGAACTTTGAGGACTATATGGAGCGACTAAAAGATGATATTAACCAAAAAGCAGAGCGTTTTGGGCATATAGAGTACTATGATGCCAAATTACGCGATGGGCATTCTAACCAAATAGCTGTCGCTACAGACGAAGTGCGTAGCTTAGACGAACGCCGCAAACCTTTAGCATTAGTCAATCCACTATTTGCTAAGACTTCAGAGTTGCCTCCTGAACCAAAGATAGAAGAAATAACTTACGAGCATATTAACCTCAATCTGCCTGCTCTTGCTAAAAACGCTCTAGCTCAGCTGAAAGACAGTACTTCACAGGCAGCCTCTAATGAGAATACTAACCAATAACATTGTAGGATTATGGCACAAAGAATAGATTGTTTAATAGATACCACCCCTATGGCAGACGAGATTAGAACAGTGTCTAATCACATAGAAGGCACTACTACTGCTGTAGTAGCTATGCAGACTGCCGTAGTATTGGCAGAAAAACAGGCAGCTGAAACTGTTTGTCGGAATGTAAATAGAGGTTTTTATACCCTTATGCGTTCTCAGATTTCGCAAAAAATAGCCAAACTAAAAAGCGAGGTAGATTCACAATTGATGCAGCTAAATGCCCATCGCAAGCAGCTATTGGCTATTAGGGGGCGTATGGAACGTGATTACCACTTACTTACCCAGCGATACTTGAAATTGTTTAACGAGCTAAATCTTAATCTTAAACAACGTGTGTTTGAACTTGATCGCCCCGTTTTCGACTTTGCAATACACGAGGTAGAGAAAACCTCAAACCGCACTAAATACTTAGCAGCGACTGTCCCTATTTCGCAAGTAGAATCGTTGAGTAATAGCCAGAAAATTATTACTTCTAACGTTCGTTATAAGGCAGAAAAGGTAATAGAAACGATGCAGCGCTACCTTACTAATACTTTGGCACAGAAAAAAATGACTAACAAGGTACTTCTTTCTAAAAATACTACCGAAACAGTAGGCTTAGCTGTGCCAGTAATAATAGTAGAGCGCAATTTTGATGCTTTAGACCACAAAAACTTAGATGTAATAGTAAGTCCCGAAGAGCTAACTGTACAGACACATCAATCGATTAAAAATGCCGTATATCAGTGTGTTGAGAGTCTTAACTGGCAAAACACTACCGATTGGCAGGCTGAAGTAAAAAGTGAGTTTAGTAAATATCTGAGCAATAACAATGCCTCAGAACGTGTAAAGCATACTGCACAAAAGCTTTTTGCAGCTACTCATTGTCAAACCCTTAAAAATGAATAGCTATGAGTTATGTAAAGAAATTCACAAAGCAAATAGCCGTAAGGTATTCAGGATCTGTAAGCTATCCCGCCTCACAAAATGGTGGCTCAACTTCATATAGTGGTACAGCCTACGAAACAGTAGAGGTAAGTGTAGAAGTGTTAACTGATCCTTTAGAAAAAAGTGTAGACCATTGTAATAGTCAAGTGAATACTCTCACCAAAGCTATCGTAGCTGCTGAAGCTGCCCAAATAGCTTCCATAAACGCCAATGCTAAAAAAGTAAGTGGTACAATAGTAGAAGGTTTTTTCAAGACAATACGCTCTGAAATCAGTCAGCAGATAGCGGCCCTTTCTGCACAGGTAGATACTACCTTAGTTCACTTGCGCCAATTAGGCAAACGTTGTGTAGAGAAACAGCAGCAAATGCAACGCGATTATGCAGGCATAGCTGCTCGCTATTTAAAAATATTTGACGATCTAAATGGCGAATTGGCTAACCGTATATACGAGCTCAATAAACCTGCTTTTGTATTTAAAGATCAATGCGACCATCAACAGCAACGTAGCTGTCAGAATGATATGGTGAGCACTGTAGCTATTTTTGGAGCGGAAAGTAGTGATTTGCAGAATCGTATCAGTGTCTCAGTTGTTAAGAAAAAAGCAGTAGATGCTCTCGAAAAAGCTAACACCTATCTAATAGCTCAAAAACAACTAAATGACACTATAGTCCTAAGTATGTTGCACGAAGAAGCAGCCCGTACTTACTATGCTCCTATTTGTTTTATCGAAACACAACAGCAACAACAGATAAACAAACAGCTCTACCAGCAAGAATTGCTACCGCCTATAGCAGCTGAAAAAGTAATAGATGCATTTATACAGCAGTCTTGGCAGTCAATGTCTCAAGAGCGTAGTAGGCTTATAAATAGGTACTTTAGTCATCAATTGCAGCAGCAGTATCCTAATACCGACAAGCATAGCGAGCGTGTAAAAAAATATCTTATAAAGATGTTGGATTTTAACCAAATACAAAGTGTTTAACCCCAAAAATACCAATGATGAAAGAATTAAAAGAAATACGTTTTAACGAAAGTAATATACAACTGCAAGATCACTTAGTAAAAGGTAGTATCTTGCCCGAAAAAGCCTCTGAGCTTAATAGATGTATAACTATACAAGGTAATACAATAATAGAAGGCCCTGTATACGCTCATAAACTGGAAATACAAAATGGTGACCTTGAAATACAAGGTGCTGTCTTTACTCAATTAGAATTATACATTAATAGCGACGCACAAGGTGCGATATGCTTTAAAAAGAGCGTAGGTTCAGCTAATGCTGTAGTATCAAGAGCAGCTAAGGTGAATCCTCTATTTTATTCAGATCTCAATGCTAAAAGTGTAACTCTCTATAATGCTTTTGTAGCAGGAAGCATCTATGCCGATGAGGTAACCTTAGAAAATTGTGTAGTATGCGGAGGAGTATTCGCTACCCAGCAGATAGACCTAAAGAATTGTGTAGTAGGCACTTTCAATACTCCCTCAGTACGTGTAGAGGGAGTAAATTTCCTACTATTACCGAGTGCTTTTTCTATTGAAAAAATGATTGTTACTGCCGATGCCCAATTATACAATCTTTGTTTAGCTGATTTAGGAGCTCTTTACAAGGGATTGCCACAAGCTGAAAATTCAGGGAAAATAGTGATGAATCTCGAAACAGACGAAGTGAAATCAGTACTGGCAAATGAAGAGTTACAGAAAACTCTGCGCAGTTATACTGTGATAGGGAAAGTGTTAGCAGCTGATCTAATAGATACTGATAAGTTTCAAAACCACTTTTTGCTAACAGCTGCTAGCCTAAATGCCCAACTACTAAAAACATACGATCTTGGTATAGATAAAGATGGGAACCCTGCTACCCTTAGTTTAGAGAAAATTAGTGCTTTCTTTTTCGATATACTCAACGGAAAAATAAGCATACAAACTATAGATGGTAGCTTTGACCTTTCAGCCATAACAGGAAAAATATAAATGACACAAGTGCCAAACCTTTTACATACTTCTGTAGAATACCTGCGTGGGGTAGGCAAACAGCGGGCAGAACTGCTCAAGTCAGAATTGGGCATAGAGCAGTATCAAGACTTGCTAAACCTATTTCCTAACCGGTATATAGACCGTACTAAGTTTTATAAAATCAATGAGTTACAGAATAATAATGCCGAAGTGCAGCTTATTGGTAAGATTGTAAACTTGCGTACGGTAGCCTCAGCACAGCAGAAGCAAACGCGCTTAGTAGCTACTTTTGTAGATGAAACGGGGCAAATGGAGTTAGTATGGTTCAAAGGACACAAGTGGATAAGCGATAGCCTAAAGCTAAACGAATCTTATGTCATATTTGGCAAAGTCAATCACTTCGGAGGTGTTTTCTCTATGCCTCACCCCGAAATGGACTTGCTTGTCGATTTTAACAAGGCAGGACATAGCAGCATACAGCCGGTGTACCCCTCTACTGAGAAGCTAACTAAGCGCGGAGTCAGTAACCGTGTGATGCGCCAACTTATACATACGGTCTTCGAAGAGGTAGGCTATCAGTTTATGGAGAACCTGCCCGCTTCAATACGCAAGACACTAAACTTAATTAGTAAGCAGGAAGCGATGCGCAACATTCACTTCCCTGCTGACCAATCAATGCTGACCAAAGCTACTGTGCGCCTGAAGTTTGAAGAGCTTTTTTACATACAGCTACAGTTAGTACGCAAAAATCTACTGCAAAAACAGAAGTTTCAAGGAATGCCTTTCAGAAAGGTAGGCGATGCGTTTATGAACTTCTATAATCACCATTTACCTTTCCCACTGACGAATGCTCAGAAACGAGTGCTTAAAGAAATACGTGCTGATTTAGGCTCAAATGCCCAAATGAACAGACTTTTGCAAGGTGATGTTGGCTCTGGCAAGACCATAGTAGCCCTGATGACAATGCTACTAGCGGTAGATAACGGCTTTCAAGCCTGCTTAATGGCTCCTACCGAAATTCTCGCTACCCAGCACTACCAGAGCATTAGTGCCCTATTGCAAAATACAGGCATAAGTGTAGCCTTACTAACAGGTTCTTCTAAAACCAAAGAGCGTCGTATTTTAGACGAGCAGTTGCAAGAGGGGAGTCTTTCTATACTCATTGGTACTCACGCCTTGTTAGAAGATAAAGTACAGTTTGCTAACTTGGGCTTGGCTATTATTGATGAACAGCACCGTTTTGGGGTAGAACAGCGTGCTAAGCTCTGGCGCAAAAATAGCTTACCCCCTCATATATTAGTAATGACAGCCACTCCCATACCGCGCACTTTGGCAATGAGTGTGTACGGCGACTTAGATGTATCGGTAATAGATGAGTTACCCCCTGGTAGAAAGCCTATCAAAACCATACATCATTTTGAAAATCGGCGGGCAGAAACGTATGAGTTTGTCAAAAAAGAAATAGATAAAGGCCGACAAGCGTATGTAGTATATCCGCTGATAGAAGAGTCAGAAGCCTTAGATTTCAAAAACTTAACCGAGGGTTACGAGTATATCAGTGCTTCTTTTCCGCTTCCTAAATACAAAGTCTCGATAGTGCACGGCAAGCTCAAGCCTGCGGAGAAAGATGCCGAGATGGAGCGTTTTGTGCGAAACGAAACCCAGATAATGCTGGCGACAACAGTCATAGAGGTAGGGGTGAATGTGCCTAATGCCTCAGTGATGGTTATAGAGAGTGCCGAGCGCTTTGGTTTATCGCAATTGCATCAGCTACGCGGACGTGTAGGGCGAGGTAGCGAGCAGAGCTACTGTATATTGCTGACAGGCAATAAGATGAGCAATGATACCCGTACCCGTATGGAGACGATGGTGCGTACTAATGATGGTTTTGAGATTGCAGAAGTAGACCTCAAACTACGCGGGCCTGGCGATCTAATGGGCACTCAACAGAGCGGGGTGCTTGCCCTAAAAATAGCCGATATTGTAAAAGACCAAGAGATACTAAAAGCAGCCCGTGCCTATGCTATTGATTTGCTCAAAGCTGACCCCGATTTAGTCCAGCCAGAACACCAATGCGTAGCCTACACCCTCGACCAACTCCAACGCCACAAAAACCTTTGGAAATACATTAGCTAATGAGCAGATTAGTTAAGACTTTAATAAAGTATGCGTCTGTATTTAGTATTGATAATCAGTTGATAATGTTACGAATAGTATATTTTATGCAAAAAAAATCTCCAAAATATTTGGAGGTTATAAAAAAAGGTTGTACTTTTGCACCCGATTTAAAACGTAAGGGTTCTTAGCTCAGCTGGTTCAGAGCATCTGCCTTACAAGCAGAGGGTCACTGGTTCGAATCCAGTAGGACCCACAAAAAAGTCATGCATTCATTGTATGGCTTTTTTTATTTAGGAAATAGATAACAGACAATAGGTAAAACAAAACATTGATTATCAAAAAGGTAAGGTATTCTACCTACTTGTTCACCACTTTCTGTTCACCGCTCTCTGCTCACCGCTCTCTGCTCACCGCTCTCTGTTCACCGCTCACTGCTCTCTGTTCACTGTTCACTGTTCACTGTTCACTCCCACTACACACAATCTCTTGTTAAAAAAAAAATCCACAGAAAAAGACTGATTATTCACATAATTTTCATATATTTGCACGTTTTTTGAAATAGTATAAATCATCGTAAAATGCAAAACAAAGGATTAGTAAAATTATTTGCCTTACTCTTTGGTTTAGTGAGCATTTACCAGCTCTCTTTTACTTTTGTAGCAAATCGTCAAGAGAAAAAAGCTGAACAATTTGCCGCACAAAAAGTACCTACTTCGGTAGAGGATTACACTCATAAGCGTGAAAAAATAGTCTCCAAGTACTTGGATTCTATCGCTAATGAACCTGTATACAACCTCTTGCTAACGAACTACACTTTCAAAGAAGTAAAAGACCGTGAGCTTAAGGAAGGGCTTGACCTTAAGGGAGGGATCAATGTTACCCTACAGATTTCTGTACACGACATCCTCCGCAGCTTGGCTGAAAATTCTAAAAATGCCGATTTAGAAAAGGCTTTAGACCAAGCCGATAAGCGTCTTCGTGAGACAGACCAAAGCTATATCGACCTCTTCTTTGAAGCTTTTGATGCTACAGGGGCTAAGCTCTCTGCTCCAGATATCTTTGGCAACAAGACTCTTAGTGCTCAGATCACTCCACAGATGAGCAACTCTCAAGTGCAACCTATTCTCCGCAAGAAGATAGATGAATCTATAGACTCCGCTTTTGAGGTATTGCGTAAGCGTATCGATAAGTTCGGGGTAACTAATCCTGATATCAAAAAGTTAGGAAACTCCGGTCGTATCTCAGTAGAACTCCCTGGTGCAAAAGATATCTCACGTGTGAAGAATCTCTTGCAAAGTACCGCCCAATTGGAATTCTGGGAAACCTTCAAGGCTGGTGACTTCGCTCTATATTTCAGTCAGTTGGATGCTGCTCTTCAAGCTAAAGAAGGCGATAAGACTGCTGAAAATACCCCTACTACTGAAGCTCCAAAGACTACCACAGCTATTGATACCCTCTCCTCCAAGAGAGATTCCTTGGCTCACAACGAGGTAGATTCTCTTCTGAACAAAACCGCTCAGAAAAAGGACTCTTTAGCTCCTGCTCAGAAGAATCCTTTGCTTGATCTTTTCCAATTTACCAATGGGGTAAACTCTCCTTCTATCGCTTATTTCTTAGCTGCAGATACCACCAAGCTCCTCTCTTACCTCAAGAGCGATGAAGCAAAAAGACTGCAACCTGCCGAGCTGAAATATGCTAAGTTCGTATTCGGAAAGCCTCATAAGCTCACTGACTTACAACAGCTATACCGCATGTTTTGGCCTTATGAAGCAGAACAAGCAGATCCTGCCAATGCTAAGAAGTTCAAAGAAACACTTCAAAGCCTCTTGCGCCGTTCTGACTTAGTAGAGCTCTATGCACTACGTGGCAACCGTACCAATGAACCCCCACTCACAGGAAGTGTAGTTACCGAAGCGGTACAGACTTATGACAACCATAACCAACCTTGTGTCTCTATGAATATGAACAGAGAAGGGGCTAAGCTATGGGAAAACCTCACCGGAAAAGTATTTACCGAAAGAGGAAATATCGCCATTACTTTGGACAACACTGTATACTCCGCTCCTACAGTTACCTCTGGGCCTATCTCTGGAGGAAGCACCCAGATTACGGGTAACTTCACCGTAGCAGAAGCACAAGACTTAGCCAACGTACTTCGTGCAGGTAAGCTCCCTGCTTCTGCCGATATTGTACAATCAGTAATTGTAGGTCCTTCCTTAGGACAAGAGGCTATCACCAGCGGATTTATCTCCTTCGCCATTGCAGGACTTATTATCTTCCTCTGGATGTTAGTCTACTACGGACGTGCAGGGATATTTGCTGATATCGCTTTGATATTCAACATCCTACTTATGTTCGGTATCTTAGTGAGTATCAACTCCGTACTTACCCTTCCTGGTATCGCGGGTATTGTGCTTACTATAGGTATGTCCATCGATGCGAATGTGATTATCTTCGAACGTATTCGAGAGGAACTCAGAAATGGCAAGTCGCTTACTCAGTCCATTCATGATGGTTTTAGCCACGCTATTACTTCTGTACTTGATGCCAATATCACTACCTTCCTCACTGGAGCCGTGCTCTTCGTGTTTGGTAGTGGACCTATCAAAGGATTTGCTACTACCTTGATGATTGGTATTGTAACAACTATCTTTACTGCTGTATTCATCACCCGCTTACTTATCGACTGGTATGTGGCCAAAGGCAAAGAACTTTCCTTTACCACTTCGATTTCTAAGAATATATTGGTGAATCCGAATATAGATTTCCTTTCTAAGAGAAAAGTATGGTACAGTATTTCTGCTATCATGGTTCTTATCAGCTTAGGCTCTATGTTCACCCGTGGTTTCGACCAAGGTATTGACTTTGTAGGAGGTCGTTCTTACCAAATCCGCTTTAAGAATCCTGTAAAAACAGAAGAAGTAGCATCTCTACTGAAGGCTGGTAAGCTCGGTTCTGTAGAAGTAAAAACCTTTGGTGCAGCTAACCAAGTACGTATCTCTACCAAGTACAAATACAACGATGAGAGTACCCAAACGGACAACGAAATCCAAGAAATCCTCTATAATGACCTACAACCTGTAATGGGCGAAAAAATCTCCTATGAAGAGTTCATGAGTGGAGAAGGACTTGGAGTGATGAAGTCCGACAAGACAGGGCCAAGTATCGCCGAGGATATCAAGAGCAGTGCAGTATGGGCTATTGTTGGTTCGCTAATCATCATCTTTGGATACATTTTGGTACGTTTCCGCAAATGGCAATTCTCTATGGGAGCAGTAGCAGCGCTTACTCACGACGTGATTATCACCTTAGGAGCATTCTCCTTGCTATACTCTGTGATGCCATTTAGCCTTGAGATAGACCAACAGTTCATCGCGGCTATCCTAACGGTAATTGGTTACTCCTTGAACGATACGGTGATTATCTTTGACCGTATCCGTGAGGAAATAGGTCTGAAAGGCTGGAGTGCAAATACTCTTAACCATGCAGTAAGCACTACCCTAAGTCGTACGCTCAACACCTCACTTACTACCTTGCTTACCCTATTGGCTATCTTCATTTTTGGTGGAGAAACCCTCAGAGGATTCATGTTTGCCATGATTATCGGGGTAGTAGTAGGTACTTACTCTTCTATCTTTGTAGCGACCCCATTGGTGTATGATACTTCTAAAAATAGAAAAGAGGAAGCACCTGCTGAGGAAGTTACTCACAAACACAAGAAATAATTTAATTTATCAATAATTTGTTCAAAAATCTGTGGAGAGGCTACTTTTCACAGATTTTTTTGTAAGCTATGAGACAATTGTATGATGTTATTATCCTTGGTGCAGGAGCCTGTGGGCTCTTTACCGCCATCAATATAGCCGAAGGAGCCCCTCACAAGCGCATTCTTATTCTCGAAAAAGGAAAAGAAGCCCTTGGTAAGGTACGTATCTCTGGCGGAGGACGCTGCAACCTCACCAATGGAGAAACAAACCTACGCGAATTTGTAAAAAATTACCCCCGAGGCAACCGAGAGCTATTGAGCGCTTTTTCTCGCTTTTCCAACAAAGACACCATGAAGTGGTTCGAGACGCATCAGGTAGCCCTCAAGGAAGAAGCCGATGGGCGTATATTTCCCGTATCCAATAGCTCACAGACGATTATAGATTGTTTTCTTTCCTTGGCTAAAAAATATAACATTGAGATTCTATACAAGCAGAATGTCCATGCTTTTTCTTTTGAGAAAGAGCAGTGGAAAGTACAGGCAACTGAGGTTTTTCACAGCCGCAACTTAGTTGTAGCCACCGGTAGTAATCCCAAAGTATGGCAGCTGTTATCCCAGTTAGGACACACCATTGTCCCCCCTGTACCCTCGCTCTTTACTTTCGCTACAGAAGATTCCTTTATCGAAGGACTTTCCGGAGTGAGCAAGGAGGTAAATGCAAAGCTTTTGGCTACCGACCACTCTCCTTTGAAAATCCCTCTCTTAGAGAAACAAGGGCTTGTAGGTGCACTGCTTGTAACTCATTGGGGATTCAGTGGGCCTGTGATACTGAGACTTTCTGCCTTTGCCGCCAGAATCCTTGCTCAGCTGGATTATAAGTTTTCCCTACAAATCAATTGGTTAGCCGAAGAAGAAATCCTTTCCTCAGAGGAGGCACTTTCTATCTTACAAGAAGAAAAGCAAAAACATCCTCGTAAAGAATTGCAGAATCACTGCCCCTTCAATTTGACTAAAAAACTATGGAACAAGCTATTAGAACGCAGTGGAGCCCTCCCCCATTTGCTATGGGCAGAACTCAACAAAGCACAACTGCACGCTTTAGCTCATACTCTTACCCATAGCATTTTCCCCATTGAAGGCAAGGCTACTTTCAAGGAGGAGTTCGTTACCGCAGGAGGAGTCAGTCTCAAGGAAATAGATTTCAAGAGCTTCCGTTCCAAGCTCTTCCCTACCCTCTACATAGGCGGGGAAGCTCTGGATATAGATGCCGTCACAGGAGGGTATAACTTCCAAAATGCTTGGAGTAGTGGCTACCTTATCGCAGAAGGAGTGACAAGTGAATAACTAATAACTCAAAATTTCAAATTCAAAACTAAAAACTAATGATCGATATTGGACTAAACCTAACCAACCGACAATTTGCTCACGACCAAGAGGAACTCCTCTACCGTGCTGAGCAAGCAGGTGTTACTCAAATGATACTCACTGGCACCTCCCTTCGTAGTAGCAAAGAATCACTTGCCCTAGCTAAGGGCTATCCCTCCCTGCTCTATAGTACTGCGGGGATACATCCACACGATGCTAAGACGATGAACGAACAGACCATACCTCAGCTCAGCGCCCTACTGAAGGAAAAGCAGGTGGTAGCTGTAGGAGAATGTGGGTTAGACTTTGATCGCGATTTCTCGCCTCGCCCCATACAAGAGCAGTGTTTTCGTGCCCAGCTTGCCCTTGCTCAAGAGGTGCAAAAGCCGTTGTTCCTACACGAGCGTGCTGCCTTTGACCGATTTGTAGGGATTCTCAAGGATTATACCCACCTCCCTAAGGGTGTAGTACATTGCTTTACAGGCAGTTTGAGTGAGGTAAAAACCTACCTTGATGCCGATTACTATATTGGTTTTACAGGCGCCATTAGCGATAGCCGCCGATTTGCTTTCTTGGAAGAAGTAGTCCGTTATGTCCCCTTAGAACGTATGCTTATAGAGACCGATGCGCCCTTTATGCTTCCCAAGAATATACCTGCACACCAGCTAAACCCACGAGATAAGCGACGCAATGAACCCGCTTTCCTACCCTATGTAGCGCAAAGTATCGCTCACTTTAAGAAAATTAGCGTCAAGGAAGTTACAGAAGCAACTACTAAAAATGCAAAAACACTCTTTTCAATGATTAATGATTAATGCCGATAATGATTAATGACTCGAACGATAAGAGGGACTTAAAACTAAAAAATGAGATTTTGATGGTGCTTATAGGAGTGTATTTCGCGACAAGGAAATAAGAGGAATTATCAATTGGCCAATTTGCTAATTACCAAACTGATTTTTTCAAAAAAATAAAGAATTTGTTTATTAAGGGAAAAATAATTACTTTTGTGCTATAGAAAACTTTCTGTTATGCCAAAACAAAGAGTCGGTATTATCCATTTCCTTACCAAAGAAGAAGGCGGGCGAGAACAACCTCCAACAACAGTTTTAGAGTATCGCCCTACTACTCATATCGCTCAGCTGGCACAGCCTAATTGGAGTATTGTCATTACCTTTGATGAGCCTATGAGAGAGGGGCAATACAGCGCTTTGTGTCGAGTAAGGTTTCTTTTCGACCATGCTCCTGAGTATATATTGGACGAACTCAAGGAAATGGAAGTCTATGAGGGAGCGAGAATCGTGGGTAAAATAGTGTTTGAATAGCGATATTATTAAAAAAATACCTTATGAATTATCTAAACCGATTAAAACAAAGTGGAGAATTTGAGTATTCTATAGGGGCTAATATTGAAGAAATTAAGCATATAGAAGAGGAATTGGGTATATTGCTCCCTGAAGCATATATGGATTTTCTATCAGAATGTGGTTCTTGTAACTATGGCGATGTGTATATCAATGGTATTTACAAAGAAAAAGACACGATATCTTATCCTGTTGTGGAACTAACTAAACAACTAAGAGACGATTTACATCTCTCAGAGGATTTTATCGTACTACATTACGAGGTGGACGAGTTTCTAACTTTATATAAAGTTTCTAATAAGGTACGTCTGAAAGATGCTAAAGTCTTTGGAGCTGAGGTATTTTGCAATGATAAAGGGGAATTTGAAATCGAAAAACCCACTCCTATGTTTGATTCTTTTGAGGAATATTTTGAAGATTTTTTAGACTTAGCAGAAGATTAACCCTATGAAAACAGAAAAGATATTATTAGCAGGAGCAACCGGCTATTTGGGTCAGTATATACTGGCTGCACTCTTAAGAGAAGAATACCCGACCCGCATTGTGGTACGCAACAAATCGAAGCTCTCCCCTGCCCTACTCACACACCCGCTATTGGAGGTAGTGGAAGCAGAGGTAACGCAGCCTGACACCCTACGAGGGGTATGTAAAGGGGTACATAAGGTGATTTCTACCGTAGGAATTACCCGCCAAAAAGATGGACTTACCTATGAGCAAGTAGACTTCCAAGCCAACAAGAACCTACTCGATGAAGCCTTGCGCGAAGGCGTACGTAAGTTCATATATGTATCCGTATTCAAGGGAGAAGCCATGCGACATATCGCCATTGGAGCTGCTAAAGAACGCTTTGTAGATACGCTTAAGGCCAGTGGATTAGACTACTGTATCATACGCCCCAGCGTTTTCTATAGTTATATAACTCTATTTTTCAAAATGGATAAGAAGGACATAATACACCTATTTGGCAAAGGACAATATGTCATGAATCCCATTCATGGGGAAGACTTGGCCGAAGTCTGTGTCGCCCAATTGGAGCGTTACGAACGGGAAGTCAATGTAGGAGGAGCTGAGATTTTTACACAAACGGAGATGGCTCGTTTGGCTTTTGAGGTACTACATATGCCTGAAAATATAAGTTATTTGCCTGATTGGGTACGGCGTTTGATCCTAAAAATGAGCAAATACTTCCTCCCTAAAAGTATCTATGGTGCTATAGAATTTTTCCTTACCATTATGGCAATGGATGCTGTAGCTCCTATGCAAGTAGGTAAGCATCGGTTAAAGGCGTTTTTTGAATCTATAACTTCATCAGCTGATAGATATTATCTAAAACGATTAAAACAGAGTGGAGAATTTGAGTATTCTCTAGGGGCTAATGCTGAAGAAATTAAGCATATAGAAGAGGAATTGGGCATATTGCTTCCTGAAGTATATGTAAATTTTCTTTCAGAATGTGGTTCTTGTAACTATGGCGATGTGTATATCAATGGTATTTACAAAGAAAAAGACAGCATATCTTATCCTGTTGTGGAACTAACTAAACAACTAAGAGAGGACTTACATCTCTCAGAGGATTTTATAGTACTACATTACGAAGTAGACGAATTTCTAACCTTATATAAAGTTTCTAATAGGGTACGCCTGAAAGATGCGGAGGTCTTCGAAGCAGAGGTTTATTGCAATGATAAGGGTAACTTTGAAATTGACAAACCTACGCCTATATTTGATTCTTTTGAGGAATATTTTGAAGATTTCTTAGACTTAGCAGAAGAAGATTAACCCAATGAAAACAAAAAAGATATTATTAGCAGGAGCAACCGGCTATCTGGGGCAATCAGCGCTTACTACCATCTGTAATCATCTAATAAGCCGTCTGCAGTTCGGTATTTTGTAAAGAAAGTTACATAATGGTCATATATCTTCAAATCAAACAACTTACTATTATTGTATTTTAGGCACAACTGATATTCACTTATTTCTCGTTCTATCTCATCAGCCAATAGGATACTAAAAGCATCAATACATTCTTGATATTCTTTGCATAAGGAAATCAGTGCCTCACTCAACGAATTTTCTATGAGTTGTGCCCTATAACAATAAGCTACTGAGGGAATAGCTTCTATATGATCAATCAAAGCATAATCCCCTTTTGTTGGAGAGATTATATAATCGGTTTTTTTCCTCATCTGTTACCTATTTATGCACTTCTTATTTTATCCTTTTATCAAACCTTTTCCTTTCAGCGCTTCCTCTATCTTTGCTATTTGATCTTCAAATACCATTTTTGGATATCTTTCAGCTTCTTCATCACTGATAGGTTCTCCATCCCCTTGTTGTCCCAATTTTACTTTCCGATAGGCATTAGGTAATCCATAATGATAGTACTGTGTATCGAAAAAGGGACTTTTATAGTTAGGTGTTTGATGGATAACCACTGCATTCCATCTTTTATAATCCGAAGGAGTTACAAATATTAGGAGCAAATAAATAGCCTGCTTGTTCTATTTCCTCTCGGTAAGCTTTGTCTTCTGAATGGTAAGCGAATACTTCACTGAGATACCACATAGGTGTCTCTAATAAGATAATTCGAGAAAAAGCATACCCTCCTCTTCTTAGTGGAATAGCACATATATCCCCTACTGTATATTTCCTTTGCTTTTCCCTCTTGACTATCTTGAATTTGACTTCACTGATTGCCTTTTCTTCGCATGCTGAAAAGAGGGCTTCATCTATATTCACCGCAAAAGAAGTATTCAAAACCCTTTGTAATTCCTCTATGGTAGGTTTACGATGTAAATTTTTCTGGAAGTATTGGGAATAGCTTGTCAAGAACTCAAAAACTAAATCCAAAGTCTGGTCGTTTATCATTTTATAAAACAGTCTATATCAGTGTACAAAGATATAAAAATAAAGAAATCCAAACAAATAATTTATCGTTTTTCTCGAAAATCCAAAGAAAAAATACGATGATGTAGTTGGTCTTTTCAAAAATATTCGTAAATTTGTATCTTCATTCAAAAACCTAAAACCTAAGATGATAAAAAGAATTTTGTTTATCTCCCTTTTAGTGATTTCGGTAGGGGTGAATGTAGTACTTATCAGAAAAATGTTTGTGGGTAATACTCAAGTTATCCCCAATGATACCCGTGTGAGTATCATTGTAAGCCAGTCCAACAAGGACTTCGTTATGCATGAGATGCGTACTTTTGTAGAGGCGCTCCACCAAATCAATCTGGGCATAGAGCAGAACGATCCTGCTCTTATTGCCAAAGTAGCGCGCGCTTCAGGGGGGTCAGTAGCAGGGCATGCGCCTGCAGGCCTACTTGCCTCTGTCCCTGTGGAGTTCAAGACTTTAGGCCTTGATACTCATGGCAAGTTTGACCAAATTGCCGAGAGTGCTGAAAAAAACTTTGACCCCAAGCATACCTCTAAACAAGTAACCGAACTCTTGGGCAACTGTGTCGCCTGCCATAAAATGTATAGAATGGACGTGAAATAATGATTAATGAACAATGATTAATTATTAGAAATATACTTGCTTTTTCGTTTGAAAAGTATTACCCTTTCAGCACAAAATAGTAGTTGTACTATTCAACGGTGGAGGATGAGATTTCGGCTCTTTATAAGCCCACACTTCTCTGGGAGGCAAATTGAGGTTTATTCAGTTTGCCTCTTTATTCTTACAAGCCTTTCCTCTTTAAACGAACCAAAAAACTTGATTTTTCTCTCCAAATACTGTATTTTTGCAGCTGAATTGTCAGCGACTGACTACTGACCACTAATCATTGACTTCCAAAAATGCTACAAGATTATTTCGCTAAACATATCACTGGTGAAGCCGAGCAGATAGAGGCGCTCTGTAACCTCTTTACCCCACTAAAAATCAAGAAAAAGGACTACCTTTTACGTCAGGGAGAGGTATGTAGGTTTGAAGCCTATATCACCAAGGGACTTCTCCGTACCTACCATATTGACCGCAATGGCAATGAGCAGGTACTCTTCTTTGGTGCTGAAGACTGGTGGGTTACCGATTTTGATAGCTTTATGAATCAAGCCCCCTCTCGGCTCTATATTCAGGCCTTGGAAGATAGTGAACTGCTAGTAATCACCCCTGAGGACAAGCGCTATGCTTTTGAGTATATTCCTATCACTGAACGCCTCTTCCGCCTAATGACCTTGCGCACCCACATTGCTCTTCAGCGCCGTATGATCGATGCACTGAGTAAAACCGCCGAAGAACGCTACCTAGATTTCTTCACCCAATACCCTCATATCGCTCACCGCCTTACTAACATACAAGTAGCCGCCTACTTGGGGGTAACACATGAGTTTGTAAGTAAAATACGAAGAAAATTAGTTAATTAGCTCAGTGGCTCATTATTTGAACTACTTCAATGTTTTTCCCCCTTCCATTAGCGTACTTTTGCAGCGTAAAACAAACCTGATAAAGTATGATAATCGTATTAGTCTTTATAACATTTGTCCTCTTGTATTTCCTCTTTCAGAAAAGAGAAGAACATTGGCTTATTTTTGGCAAAGATCACACCTTGGGAAAATTCCACAAAGGCGGACGTACTTTCATTTATGAAAAAACCTCCTTTGGCTCTTCACAAGAAACCGTCTATTACCTATTCCAATTGGTCTATACGCTTACCCAACGCAAGGGTTTTTCCCAGTACAAATATGATTTATATGATTTTTCGTATAACATCTTTTGTTACAAAGAGACTACCTTAAAGATCTTCCGTTATGAAACCTATATCTATCTTATCCGCTCCACTGAGCCTATAAGTATAGAGGAGTTTGAGAGAATTAACCCTTATATCAATTAAGAAAGTAGCAAATAAAAAACATTGAGAAATTGATTCAACAAATCTACTAATTATTTTGAACTACTTCAATGTTTTTCCCCTATACCTTGCTGTACCTTTGCACCCGTAATCAAGAACTTTTTATTTCATGAAAAAAATATCCCTATTAAGCACAGCCTTCATCCTATGTGTGGGAATTGTAGACTGTAAGAGTACAAACCACACTACTGACAATCAATCCAACAAAACCCAAAAACAACAAGTAACTGAGCTTCTTAAAGCTATTGAAACAGGAGCTGCTGAGCCTGTAGGTTACATCAACACAGAAAATTACAAACAACACAACCTAACTATTGCTGATGGTTTAGCAGGCTTTGGTGCTGCCCTACAAGCCCTCCCTGCTGGCTCTGCTCGTGTGAATACTGTACGTGTATTTCAAGACGGAGACTATGTATTTGCCCATACCGATTACAACTTCTTCGGTGATAAAATAGGTTTTGACATCTTCCGTTTTGAAAATGACAAAATCGTAGAACATTGGGACAACCTCCAAGAGAAACCAAGCTCACCTAACCCTAGTGGTCGCACAATGACTGATGGTACTACTGAGGTAAGAGACCTTGATAAGACCGAAGCTAACAAAGCCCTCGTACGCAACTTCGTAGAGGATATCTTAGTCAATGGAAAAATGGAAAAGCTTGCTGGCTATTTCAATGGAGACAACTACCTCCAACACAACCCACAAATCCCTGATAATCTATCTGGCTTAGGAAGTGCTCTAGAAGCCATGGCCAAGCAAGGCATTACCATGACTTATAGTACTATTCACAAGGTACTCGGCGAAGGAAATTTTGTGCTTACTGTAAGTAAAGGACAGATAGGTGGAGTGCATTCATCCTTTTATGACCTCTTCCGTGTAGAAAACGGCAAGATTGCAGAGCACTGGGACACCATAGAACCCATAGCTAGTAAAGAAACATGGAAAAACCAAAACGGGAAGTTCAATTTTTAGTCGTCAGTAATTAAAAAAATCAGTGGTTAGTTAAAAAAACTAACCACTTTTTTTAGCAAGATAGGAAAAGTATTTTGCTAAAAATCACTGTATCTTTGCCTCGTAAATCAGTGGTCAGACACTCAAACCTAACTTCCATGCGAACTATTACTTACAACGACTACATACAGCGTATCAATAAGGTGGTTGCTTATATCAACAATCACTTAGATGAATCCTTAGACCTGAAGACCCTCGCCGAGGTAGCTGCCCTGTCCGAATTTCACTTTCATCGTGTCTTCAAAGCACTCAAGGGAGAGTCCATCGGAGCACATATCAGCCGCCTGAGAATAGAGGCAGCAGCACGCCTGTTGCGATATTCGGCTCTCTCCATAGAGGATATAGCCTTCAATATAGGATATGAGGCACCTGCTGCACTCTCCAAAGCCTTCAAAAACCAATATGGTATCACCCCTACTCAGTACAGAACTAACAAAGATATTTATATCATGAAAAAAGAAATTATCAATCCTGATTTGGCTCTCAAAGCTCCTAAAATAATGGAACTCAAGCCTAAAAACCTTATCTATGTAGCCCTCACGGGCGAATATGGAACTTTGGACTATGGCAAGGCCTATGAACAACTATGGGCAGTAGTGAAATCACAAAAACTCTTTACCAAAGGTATTGAGTCTATAGGTGTATTCTATGACGACCCAAAAATCACTGAAACCTCCCTGCAACGTTCAGAAATTTGTCTATCCATTCACAAGCCTGCTCATCCTGAAGGTGAGGTAAGTTGCAAGACCTTGGCTGGAGGCAAGTATGCCGTATTTTTCTATCAAGGGAGTTACAGCCATCTGGCAGCTGTAGATGATATGGCTATGCGCTGGGTGGTAGAAAGCGAATATGAACTAAGAGATGAACCTCTCTTTGAGAAATACCTTAATGACTCTCGTCGTACCCCTGAAGAGAAACTAAAAACAGAGGTTTATATCCCGATTATTTAACCACAAGAGAGATAGGCTAAAAACCTTCCATAACACCTAAAATCTTTTTATCATGACAAAGACAGAAAAAATCACCGGAATTGTTTTAGCAATACTTCTATTATTGCTCACTCTCTCAGGGAGTGGTTACTTTTTCTTCACCCTGAAAGTAAACTTTGTACAATGGCTTGCCTACAACGCTTGTTCTCCTAGTAGTCTGGTATATTTAGTTGGCTTTATAGTCTTCCTATACAACAAAAATAGTACTTGGCTGGCTCTTGCCTTCCTACCGATGTACTATTTTGGAACTATGGGACTCTTTACCTTCACATGGAGAGGAGCTAATATCTTTGCGCAACTATCACATATCACTATGACACTGAACCTCATTTGGACAGGGTATATACTCTATCGCATGGATAATTACAAGAGATTCGCCCAAGGTCTATTATATAGCATTGTACTTTTTGTTCCATTCATTTCGTTTGTTATGTACTACTGCCGTACACACGCTGAGGAAATCAGCAACTTATTACAAATGACTGAATGATAATAACGAATGAGACATCATACTTTATCTCTAAGAAGGAAAAGGCTACTTCTGATCAGAAGTGGCCTTTTAAAATTAATTACCTCAAGTTAATTTTCCTTTTAAAAAAAAACGCCTATCTTTGCACCTGAATTTAGATCATATATTATGAACTGTAAGAAAAGAAAAATCGCGAGTTACATCCTTTCAGGATTGGTAACACTTATCTTTGTAGCCACAGGAGCTATGAAATTCACAGGGGGAGAACAAAATGTAAAAATGGCCGAATTGGTAGGTGGGCAGACAACCCTCTTTATCTTAGGCGGATTACAGTTGCTTTTTGCCTTACTTTTTTGGATACCTCGTACTGCAGTGGTAGGTTTCCTCTTAATGGCTTGCTATATGGCAGGAGCTATAGCCACTCACTTGGTTATCAAGGAACCTTTTGGGCTACAAGCAGGAATTGAGACCCTTATCTGGGTGACTGGGTTTGTTCGCTTCCCTGAACTTACCCAAAGACTTTGCCCTTGTAATAACTGCAAACAGTAATCAGTAATCAGAAGTCAGTGGTCAGTCATCAGAAACTAACAACTGACCACTAACAACTGACTTCTGACCACTGACCACTGACTATGGATTTTGAACGTATCAAAGAAAAACTTGCCATTTTAGCCGATGCAGCCAAGTATGATGTTTCCTGCTCTAGTAGTGGGAGTACACGTAAGGGGGAAAAAGGCGAATTGGGCAATGCTGCCCCTTTGGGGATCTGCCATTCCTTTACGGAAGACGGGCGGTGTATCTCCCTACTCAAAATCCTGCTGACCAACCACTGTATCTATGACTGTGTGTATTGTGTCTCTCGCCGCTCGAACGATATCGCCCGTGCGGCTTTCTCTGTACAGGAGGTAGTGGATCTTACCATTAATTTCTATCGAAGAAATTATATAGAGGGGCTTTTCCTAAGCTCTGGTGTATTCAAAGATCCCGATACGACTATGGAACGCTTAGTAAGGGTAGCCAAAAAACTACGAGAGGAGGAACACTTCAATGGCTATATCCACCTGAAAACGATTCCTGGGGCAAGTGAACTACTGGTACACCAAGCGGGACTCTATGCGGATCGTCTCTCTATCAACCTTGAAATTCCTACCAAGGAAGGGCTCAAGCTACTCGCCCCCGAAAAAGACCACAAGCAAATGGTCGCTCCTATGCAACAGGTAAAGAATGAGTTGGCGATCACTGCCTTGGAGCGAAAAAAATTCAAACACACCCCTAAGTTTGCCCCTGCTGGACAAACAACCCAGATGATTATTGGTGCTACAGCAGAAACAGATCAGAAAATCATCCATGTAGCCAGCTATATGTACGATAAGTTCCAGCTCAAGCGCGTGTACTATTCTGGTTATGTTCCTGTCCTTCAGGACAGTCGCCTACCCTCTATCTATAGTCAAGTGCCTATAGTACGAGAGAATCGTCTCTACCAAGCCGATTGGCTGATGCGCTATTATGGTTTTGCACCTGGAGAAATTCTCGATCCTGCACAACCTTTTCTTGACTTGGAGATAGACCCGAAGTTGGCTTGGGCACTACGTAACCAACACCTCTTCCCTATCGATGTGAATACTGCACCTCGCGAGCTGCTTCTACGTATACCGGGGATAGGAGTGCGATCCGTACAGAAGATACTCTCGGCTCGTACCTTCCAACGCCTTACCTACTATTCCCTGAAACAGATGGGAGTCCTGCTAAGTCGTGCTAAGTACTTTATCACTTGCAGTGGCGCTCAGCCCTTGGCTGGGACTATGGATAGTCTGAGACTGCGTCGCCTTATCATCGCCAACAGCCAAAGCAAACAGAAAAACATATATGATCCTGAGATACCCTTTCCCAATTAGCCTATTGGCGAATTGGACACTAACGAATTAACACATTGATACATTTACTCTACGATAGTTCCTTTGAGGGATTTCTTACAGCTATCTTTATAACCTTCGAAAGGCGTTATTCACAAGTGATTATCACTCCTGAGTATCGCCATACCCCTACCCTATGGGATGAAGAGGAGAGGGTATATACTGATGCTACCAAAGCCCAGCGCGTGCTGAGCAAGATCAAAACTATATGGGGTACAGAGGGAGTGGCTGTCGTACTTAGGGCTTTCCTATCCGAAGAAAACGCAATAGAAAACCACCTGCTGCAAGCCATTCGCCTAATGATCCAATACCCCGAAGGAAATGCCTTAGAAAACTATGCTAATGAGGCTATTGCCCATATTCGAAAGGCAGCTAAGAGTGTAGGGCGAGAGGTGCATCGAGTAAAAGAATTTGTTCGTTTTGAGCAAGTAGGCACGCTCTACTTTGCCAAAATAGTACCACAGTACGATGTATTACCCTTGGTGATTCCCCACTTCAGAGCACGTTTTTCAGACCAAGAGTGGGTACTATTTGACCCCAAGCGAGGTTATGGATTCTACTATGACCTCAAGGAGGTCATTTCCTTTACCCCTACTGACAAGAATTTTGGAAAAACCTCCCAACTCTCCGATGGCTATGAACAGCTCTGGAAAACCTACTTCCAGCATATCAATATCACAGAGCGTAAGAACACCCGTTACCAACTCAGAAGCATGCCTAAGCGATATTGGCAATACCTGCCTGAGATAAAATAATTCCAAAATTTGTCCCTGTGACAAATTGACCAATTGAAAAATTATCCTTACCTTTGCGTACTATTAATTAGCACATTAGATCATCATCTAATCAATTTATTACCAATGAAATACATTTACTTTATAGGCATAGGAGGGATTGGTATGTCAGCATTGGCACTATACTATCGCTTCAAAGGAAAAGAGGTGCGTGGCTATGATCGTACCCCTTCGGATATTACTGAGATGCTCTCCCAAAAGGACATCGCTATTACCTTTTCAGAGGACTTGGACTTTATCCCAAAAGACTACACTCCTGAAAACACATTGGTTGTCTATACCCCTGCTATCCCAAAAGAACACAAGCAACTTGTGTATTTCCAAACACATGGGTACAAAGTATGCAAGCGTTCGGAAGTATTAGGGCTTATCACTGAGGATAGTTTCTGCTTGGCAGTAGCTGGTACCCATGGCAAGACGACCACCAGCAGCATTTTAGCCCATATCTTGGTGGAGTGCAAAGCGCCTGTTAGTGCTTTCTTAGGGGGCATTTGTGAGAATTTTCAAAGTAACTTTATCTGTAAGGGAACGGAACTTACAGTGGTGGAAGCCGATGAGTTCGATCGCTCTTTCTTGCGCCTAAGCCCATCTATAGCTTGTATCACTGCTGTAGATGCAGACCACTTGGATATCTACGGAACAGCGGAAGAGTTCCAAAAAGGGTTTGAAGACTTTACCCATCGTCTCAAGCCAGGGGGTAAGCTCATTGTCCGCAAGGGACTGCCTTTTGCAGGTCTTACCTATGGCATAGCTGATGGAAGTGATTATGAGATTTCCCAGATAAGAATACAAAACGGGGGCTACCTCTTTACCCTAAGCTATACAGATCCTAAAACAGGAAATCGTGAGGAGGTCAAAGACTGCACTCTCTTCCGCCCTGGGGAGCATCACCTACTCAATGCCTTGGCTGCAGTGGCAGTAGCCCATCAGGCAGGCTATCCCTTAGCCGATTTGGCACATGCCTTAGCCAGCTTTAAAGGGGTCAAAAGGCGCTTTAGCTATATCATCAACACCCCCGAACAAGTCTTTATCGACGACTATGCCCACCACCCTACTGAGCTCAATGCCCTCTACAATGGAGTACGCACCATGTACCCCAATGAGGAGATTACCCTCCTTTTCCAACCCCATCTTTTTACCCGTACTCGCGACTTTGCTGACGGCTTTGCCCAGAGTCTTGCTCAGTTTGACCGTGTTGTTCTCTTGGATATTTACCCTGCTAGAGAGCTTCCTATAGAGGGAATTACCTCCCAGTGGCTATTGGACAAAATAGATAATCCCAATAAGGTATTAGTCACTAAAGACAATATTATCAACTACTTACAATCCCATCCCTCCCGAGTTTTAGTCTTAGCTGGAGCTGGAGATATAGGAGTAGAAGTGGAAAAGATTAAAAAGTTTTTGGAAAAAGACATATAAAAATTTGCACAGCTAAAAAAAAGTATGTACTTTTGCGCCCGAAAACGGGAAGATACTCAAGCGGCCAACGAGGGCAGACTGTAAATCTGCTGGTTTTACCTTCGCAGGTTCGAATCCTGCTCTTCCCACCACTATAAAGCGTCATTCCTTAGTGAATGACTTTTTTATTTTATAACAATATCCAATAAACCCTCTTTTGTGAATAATGAAAAGTTATATCAAGGCTATTTCCACTTATTTCCCTAAGAATACGCTTACCAATGACACTATATCTGAGCAATTTCCTGAATGGAATAGTGAAAAGATACTACAAAAAATAGGAATCGAACAGCGCTATATAGCCGATAAGGACGAATGTGCCTCTGATATGGCAGCACAAGCAGTGCTCACTCTTATAGAAGAACATCACCTGGACAAAAACACCATTGATTTTCTTTTACTCTGTACCCAAACCCCTGATCATATCCTCCCTACCACAGCTTGTATTGTACAAGATAAAGTGGGATTACCTACTACCTGTGCGGCCTTGGACATCAACCAAGGGTGTTCTGGCTATATCTATGGATTATCTGTGGCCAGTAGTCTGATTGCCTCTGGCAATTTCAAAAATGTAATTTTAGTAACGGTGGATACCTATACTAAATATGTACACCCAAAAGACAAAGGGAACTTGAGTATCTTCGGGGATGCGGCTACCGCTACACTCGTCTCCACTGAAGGGGAGTACCTGATCGGCAAACCTACCTTGGGAACTGATGGTACAGGGGCTGAGAACCTTATTATTCGCAACGGAGGAACACGCTCTGCTCGCAATGAAAACCCTGATGATTGGGACAACTTCATTGATATGAAGGGAGCGAAGATTTTTAATTTCATCGTAAAACGCACCCCCGAGGTAGTGTATAACAATTTAGAAATCAACGGATTGAACAAAGAAGATATAGACTTATTTATCTTCCATCAGGCCAATACCCACATACTGAACAAGGTGCGGGAGGACATGGAGATCCCTGAGGAGAAATTTGTCATAGAGATGCGCTATTATGGCAATACTATTTCTTCCTCTATTCCCATTGCTTTTTTGGAACACCTAAGGAAATACCCTGAAAAAGCAAAGAATAAAATACAAATGGTTGGTTTCGGGGTAGGATACTCATGGGGCGCCATTTGCGTAGAAAAATCATAAAAAGAAAGGAACGATATGAAACGTGTAGTAGTAGGGCTTAGTGGAGGGGTGGATAGCAGTGTGGCCGCCTACCTACTCCAAAAACAAGGTTATGAGGTTATTGGCCTCTTTATGAAAAATTGGCATGACGATTCGGTAACCATCTCCAACGAATGCCCATGGCTTGAGGACAGCAACGATGCCCTAATGGTCGCTGAGAAACTAGGAATTCCCTTCCAAACCGTGGACATGAGTGTGCCTTATAAGCAGCGTATTGTAGATTATATGTTTCGAGAATACGAACGTGGGCGCACCCCTAACCCCGATGTGCTTTGTAACCGTGAAATCAAGTTTGCTACTTTCTTAGACCTTGCCCTGAGCTTAGGGGCTGACTATGTGGCTACAGGTCACTATTGTCGTAAGGAAGAAATAGAAGTAGATGGGAAGCCTATATATCGCCTCTTGGCAGGAAAAGATGCCAACAAAGACCAATCCTATTTCCTCTGTCAGCTCTCTCAGGAGCAGCTCAGCCGTGCCCTTTTTCCTATTGGAGACCTACAAAAAAGCGAGGTACGTGCCATTGCTAAAGAATTAGGCCTTGTCACAGCTGAAAAGAAAGATTCTCAAGGACTTTGCTTTGTTGGCAAAGTACGTCTGCCTGAGTTCTTACAGCAACAACTCTCCCCAAAGGAGGGAGATATTATCCAGATCCCTTCTACTTGGGTGGGTTATCACAACAAGCAAATGCTTCGATGCTTTGAATGTTATGAGGACGAGCTGAAATTTCTCGCGGAAAAATACCATTATACCCCCCAAGACGGAAAAGTAGTAGGCAAGCACGAAGGCGCCCATTTTTTCACCATAGGACAGCGTAAGGGACTACATGTAGGGGGTACGGCAGAACCTTTGTTCGTCATTGATACCGATACAGAGAAAAATATCATCTATGTAGGAGAAGGAAACACCCATCCTGGACTTTTGAGAAGTGCTTTATTTGTTAAAAAAGAAGATATTCACTGGGTGAGACCCGATCTGGCATTGTCCCTTGGTCAGCGCATGGAATTTCAGGTGCGTATCCGCTATCGACAGCCACTACAAAAAGCACATTTGTACCTGACAAACAGTGGGTTATATATTCATTTTGACACCCCACAGAGTGCTATTACCTCTGGGCAATTTGCCTCTTGGTACCTCGATGAAGAGCTTGTCGGATCGGGAGAGATATATTAAAAAAAAGTTAAACTATTAAATACTCACTATAGCTAATCAAAAATTATTACTTTTGTCCTACTAAAAGAACTAAAAAATTACATTTTATGTCAGCAGAATTACAAAATGCAGGACTCCCAGAGAAGAAAAAAGGTGGAGGACTCATCATTGCCCTTCTTTCATTAGGGCTTGTAGGAGCAGGAGGATATGCCTTCTATCAGTCTAACGAAGCCAAGAAAAACGAAGAAGCAATCTTGGAAAAACGCGATCAAGTAGTCAAAGAACTTGAAGCTTTGCAAAAAGACTACGATGAAGCAGTAACTGTATCCAAACAGAATGCCGATGAGCTTGCCGATGCGAAAGCACGTATCGCTCAGTACATCGATTCCTTGAAGAATATGAAAGCAGACATCAATGTTCTCTTCAAGTATCGTGATCAGGTAAATGTGCTTAAAAAAGAGCGTAACCGCTTATTGGCCATCAATGACTCTTTGCGTAAGTACAATGTAAAAGTAACTCAAGAGCGTGATAGTACCGCTTCTGCCTTGAATGTACGTACCTCACAGCTTGACTCTGTATCTCAGAAAGCACGCGAACTCAGCCAGGTGATCGACGAAGGATCTATCCTTAGCCTTAAGAGCCTTACTGCCAATGGGGTAAAAGAAAAATCTGGTGGTCGCTATGTAGAAAAAGAGCGCTCTGGTGCTACTGACAAGATCAAAGTGTGCTACACTGTTGGGGTAAACCGTATCGCTCCTGTAGGTAATCGTACTTTCTATGTACAGGTAGTAAGCCCTAATGGTATTACTTTAGGGGATAACGAAACTGTTACTGTAGGAGATAAAACCATTAACTATAGTGCTGTAAAAAGATTCCTTTATGAGAGAAATCCTGTAGATGTATGCGAATATATCTCTTCTGTTACTAAGAAATATGAAGGAGGTACTTATCAAGTATATGTATTCGATGATCAATTGAGAGAACTCGGTAAAATAGATCTTAGCCTTCGATAAGAATAGTGAAAACAAAAAATGAAGAATGAAGAATTACTTTTAGGGTAGTTCTTCACTCTTTTTTTGATAGAAAACCGAAGAGTAAGGAGTGAAGAACAAAAGAGCTAATTCGTCGCCTTATGTAGGCGAATTGCTTCACAATAAAAGGGCAAATTGTAATGCATTCCCTATATAACCAAAAAAGAGGCTGTCCTTTCGTGGACAGCCTCTTTTTTGCGTTAAAAACTCTTTTCTTAATAGATTTAATAACTAAAGTTTTCGTTATGAAAATTCTTTCTTAGAAGATAGATTGTAGGTCTTTTTTGTAGCGGGCAAGCAAAGAACGGGTAATTCCTAAGTTTGCTTTAGAAGAATCCACTACTAAATAAATGAAATAAGTACCATTAGGCGCTACATCTATCACGTGAATTTGGTTAGTTAGGGTAATGAGGATATCTTCTATTTTTTCCTTTCCTTCCAAGCCAAGAACACGAAGAGCATTCATTTTAGCTTTTACAACTTCAAGATTGTAAGCAGAAGCCAAGTTAGGGTCAAAATTAGGATCTGCAGAAGAAGCTACATAAGAGACCCCTGATTTTACTTCTGTAACAGAAACAGCTATAAAGCCGGGCACATTGGCTTTGATGTCCTGTACAAATTTATCTAATACGTTGGTCATTGTAATGCGGTTTAAAATTAGTGATTCAGTTAAAGTTCAATATTGAGGCATCAAGCGGATTCGAACCGCTGTAGAAGGTTTTGCAGACCTCTGCCTAGCCCCTCGGCCATGATGCCTTTTTTCAGGGTGCAAATGTAAGACAAATCTTTGAACTGCACAAATAATTAAGAAATTATTTTTACACTCACTTGCTCTAGATCCCCTCCTGTGGGAGGATTTATCTTTGCCACCTCTATCTCAAGAGAGATAATATTCTGGAATTCAGTCTTTAAAACTTGTAATATACGTCCGGCTACATGTTCTAAAAGCGCTGAGCGAATAGCCATCTGCTCTTCTATGATACGATTCAGGCGCACATAGTCAATAGTGTCCTGAAGCTTGTCGGACTCAATAGATTGGGAAAGATCCGCCCATACGGTCATATCTACTTGATACCAACTCCCGATTTGTGCTTCTTCGTGCAAACAGCCATGGTAGGCATATACACGAACATTCTTAAGGGTAATACTACTTTTCATTTTTACAAAAGACAAACTATCTCTCGGTACAGTTACATCCACCGATACCTTGGAACATATCGATTC
>ERZ772979.258-NODE-258-length-41671-cov-20.729839_pt1 | contig 41671 bp, 30 predicted proteins | sample MGYA00511130_ERZ772979 | MGnify/ENA primary metagenome ERZ772979 (study PRJEB29015, sample SAMEA2738103) | human oral metagenome | biome: human oral; feature: human-associated habitat; material: saliva | place: China | collected 2186 ...
TGAAGGTCGCCAAGGACGCGCTGCCCGCCGACATCAACGCCCCCAAGGCCTGATTGGTGAGCTCCTTTTCCGAGCGCCTGCCCATTCTCGATAATCCCCACGCTGATCGCGTGCGCAGGGTGTCGGGTCTGGTCGGGCGCTCGGCGCGTTCGCGCTCTGGCCTGATGCTCGTGGAGGGGCCTCAGGCCGTGCGCGAACTTGCGCGTTTTTGCCCCGGCGCGGTGCGCGACGTGTACGTGCGGCAGGATGCGTGGGACACGCACGCTGACGTCGTGGATGCCGCGGTGCGTGCGACCCGGTGGGTCCATCCCGTGACCGACGAGGTCTCCGCCGCCCTCTCGCGCGATTCGCAGGGCATCTGCGCGGTGGCGTCGCTGGGAGCCGTGTCTCGCGAGTTGCCGCCCCCGTCGGAGGGGGAGACTCTCGTCGTGCTCGCTCAGGGGCGCGATCCGGGCAACGTTGGCACGATCATTCGGACGGCTGATGCCTTTGGAGCGTCAGGCGTTATTGCGGTCGCGGGCACCGTGGAGGTCACGAGCCCGAAGGTTGTGCGCGCGAGCGCCGGGTCTGTTTTCCACATTCCGGTGTGCGTCGCATCCTCCTTCGAGGATGCCCGCGCACTCGTTCACGCCCGCAGCGCGGCCCTGCTCGGAACCAGCGGGGGAGCGGGGTCGGTGGACATGGCCGCGATGCTCGTCCAGGGGGTGACGGGTCGTTCGCGTCTGTCTCAGTCGCACGCGTGGGTGTTTGGCAACGAGGCGAAGGGCCTGTCCGGGGCCGACATGCGTGCCTGCGACTCCCTCGTGTCGATTCCGATGACCGGCGACGCGGAATCCCTGAATGTCGCCAGTGCGGCGGCCACGTGTCTTTTCGCCTCGCAGACCGTGCGGGGAATGAATAGCTGAGCCCGTCTATCGCGGCGCATCGTGGCGCGCGCGACTAGGCTGGGGCGCATGAAGCTTTCTGACCTGTCCGAGGCCCAGTTGGTGTCTCAGTTCCGTGAGTCTTTCCCGCGCGGTGAGCGCACTATCATCGGCATCGGGGATGACTGCGCGCAGATCGGCGCCCCCGAAGGGTCTTTCATTGTGACGACGGACGTCATGGTCGAGGATCAGCACTTTCACCTATCGTGGTCGACCGGGTACGAGGTGGGCGCGCGCGTGGCTGCACAGAACCTCGCCGATATCGATGCGATGGGTGGGCGCCCGTCGGGCCTCGTCGCCTCGGTGGTTGCCCCGCGCGACATGGACGCCGAGGTGTTCCTTGATGTCGTACGAGGCCTGGGTGAGCGCGCCCGGGAGGTCGGCGCCGGCGTCGTGGGCGGGGATCTGAGCGCGGGGGAGAAGCTGGTCATCTCGATCACTGCCTTCGGGTATTGCCCGGGTCCGATCGTGCGTCGCGACGGTGCCCAGCCCGGCGACGTCATCGCGGTGAGCGGCACACTCGGATTCTCCTACGCAGGTCTGGACTTGCTCGAGGGTGGTTACGTGGATCCCAGCGCGCGAGGCTCCGAGGAGTTGGGCGACCTCGCGCCCTTTATCGACACGTACCGTGCGCCCCACCCGCCCCTGGGGTCGGGCGTTGCAGCAGCGGCCGCCGGTGCCACGGCCATGATGGACCTGTCCGACGGCCCCGCAGCTGATGCACGGCGCATGGCCCAGGCCTCGGGCCTCGTCATCGAGTTCGACCGGCCCGCCCTCGAGGCGGAGGCGCGGCTGCTCCAGGTTCCTGCTCAGGTCTGCCAGGCCGACCCCGTGTGGTGGGTGCTCCAGGGCGGTGAGGAACATGGGATGCTCGCGGCGTTCCCGCCCAATGCGGTCCTGCCCGAGGGGTTCCGCGTCGTCGGGCGCACGCGCGCATGCCGGGACGGGGAGACGCCCGCAGCGATGCTCGGTGAGGAGGTTCTGCGCGGGGCGTGGGACCATTTCGATCCTGAGTCCGTACACTAGTGTGATGTAGGCCGCTGGTGCCCCGTCACAGGGGCGGTGTGCTCGCAGCGGTCGGACCATCAACGATTGGAGAACATCAGGATGACTGCTTCGCCCGAGGGACCCCAGGCCTCGTCCCGTCCGATGTCGCGCGTGGCTCGCAAGCTTGCCGAATCCTCCGAGGAGATCCCCGCCACCGCTGGCCTGTCGCTGCCGTTCCTGCGCGGCGAGTCGCCCGTGCCCCCGACCAAGGCGCTTCCTGTCATCACCCAGGAAGAGGACGACGCGAGCTAACGCGGCACACCACGTAGGGTCAGAAACGTCGATGAGGACGATGCGGGACACCCGTACGCGGAGTTGGTTCAGCGCACCCTCGTCATTGAATCCATCGATGACCCGCCGTCGAACGCTCGCTTGTCGTCGCGAGCATTCGTGAACGCAACGCTGGGATCACACACGGATGCGTCGTGTCCAGCTGCGCTGCGCTCCCCGAACGTGACTGCTCTGGGGGTGTCCGTGATGCCGTCCATGCTTGCCACCGACACGGATTGTGGGAGTTTCACCGGCTCCGACGCGCTCGTGACGATCAGCGCATCGGGCAGCACGTCCGGGTCCGGCGAACGCACCGTGGTGGGCACTCCCTACGCGCAGGTTCCCCTGACTGAGACGGGGATCCCCCAGCTGAACGAGGATGGAATTCCGAGGGTTCTCATCACGCTCGCCAGTCGCTGAGAAGTACTGAAAGGGGAGCGTGGAATCGCGATATGCGTGGTGCGGTTCGCCTGCGGTCTGGGGGGTGTAGTAGGCTACCATCACACTATAGTTAGCGAGTATGTGAAGGTGCTGTCAATGGGGACTCAGATGTCTGGCCCGCAGTATGGGGTACCGGGTGCCGCGAGCAGAAGGGGGACAGCGCCCTGCCGTTTCCCTGTGACTCTCTGCCGCCGCAGGGAACGTATGAAGCGGTCGATCGTGGCGGTCGTGTGCTTTGTGCTCGTTATCGGCTTCGGGTTCTGGATGGCGGGGAAGGAAAGTACTCCCGAGAGGGAAGTACGCCGGTACTTGTCCTACCTTGCCAAGGGCGACGCGGAGGGAGCCCTGTCGATGGTTGATCCCGGTGTGCCCAACGATCAGAGGATCTTCCTGACGAATGAGGTTCTGGCTTCGGCTGCATCGCGCCTAGAGGTGGAAGCTGTTGAGGCGGAAGATACCCGAGGCAAGCGGGTGGAAACGTCGAAGGTGACGGCCGCGCTTCGGCTTGACGGCCATCGCTTTACTCATGTTTTCACCCTCGACCGCAAGGATCGTGAAGATAGCATCATGTCTACCTGGACAATCCGTGAAGGCCTCGTTGTTCCCCTGAAAGTTTCGGGACATCACGTTCCCCGGTTTAGCGTCGGGGGTGCCGTCACGGACCTTGATTCGTCCGCTCCGGAAGGAATGGAATACCTCTTCTTCCCAGGTGTCTACGACCTTCAACCTGAGGGAACAGGGGAATATGTGGACGCGCAGTCCGCGCGTGCCGTCGTTGAGGACGGGACGCAGGGGAGTTCCTACGAGACGACGCACGTCACGTTGGAAGGCTCGCTCAATTCACAATTGAGGGGTGAGGTCTTGCGCGCCGCGCAAGACGCGGTGCAGGCATGTGGGACGTTGGGGCGTAATGCGGATCAGATGTGCCCCAGTGCCCTGCGCTCTTCGAGTCTCAGCGTCCTTGAGGTCACGACGTTACCGTCCACGCTGGTAAGCGTGAACGACTCTGGTGCCTATACCGGAGAAGACGCCGTCATCACATACCAGGACCCTGGATCCTGGTTGCCGGATCGCCATCCCCACACTCTCACCCTGAGACCGACAATGACGGTCGAGCTCTCAGATGCAGGAGTTCCGGTTACCGATATTGACGGAAAACCCGTCATCTCCGTCATGCTCAGCATTCCATCGTCGTCAGGGGATTCGCCTTCTTCGTGAATATAACAAGTAATAGTCATTGCTGACGGGTGTTGACGGAGGTTTGGGACGGTGCTAATTCTTACCCTGTCACGGTAACCGTTTGCCGAGGAAGTGCCTGGCCGCTTCCCGTGACGTGACGCCTGGACGTCGTAAGGAGCGCGCAATGGATGCAAGACACAGTGGCCCGTCGGGGGCCTCGTTTCGGCCCGCCTCTGGCATGGATTTCGACCCCGTCCCCGACCCGCCGACGCTCTCAGCGGTTCCGTCCCCTCCATCGCAGACGGCTACACCGATGCCCGGATATGGGCACTATCAGGTGGCCGCACCGGTTGCAACGTCAGCCTCAGGAGCCGCGGCTCCATACCCTGGTGGTGCTCCGGTCCAGTCGGCGTCGCGTCAGCGTGTCAGTCCCGTCGTTCTTGCGGTCATCGTTGCGGTGGTCTTCGTCGGTGTGGCTCTCGGTAGCTTCGTGCTCGCGAATTCCATGCGTACGCCCGAGGCGGAGGTGCAGCGCTACCTGGACTATCTCGCGCAGGGTAAGGCGAGCGCGGCAACTGAGATGGTCGATCCCGGGATCCCCAACAGTGAACGCGTCTTCCTGACGGACGAGGTCATGGCCTCGGCAAGCTCACTGATGCGAGTCGAAGAAGTGGTCGACAGGAACCCAGACTCGGACGCGCAGACGCATATCGTTGACGCCACCGTGCTGGTCGACGGCATCCGCTTCACCTTCCCTTTCGAGGTGTCGGAGGTGAAACCGACCCTGGGTGTCATCAAGAACTGGAAGATTCGGAATGCGCTCATGACCCCCGTCGCCGTCAGAATCAAGGGTGTCTCCACGTTCAGCGTCGGTGGTGTGAGCGCACCCGTCAGCGACTACGATTCGTTCCCGTTCACGTCCCCGACCTACATGTTCTATCCGGGTGTCTACACGGTCAACGCCGCCGACCTTGGGGATTACATTGAGGCCGAGCCGGCCACCCTCAGGGCGACGCGAACCGAGTACCAATACGGTGCGGATCCACTCGTGAACGTGACGGTCGAGTCGACGTACTCTGACGCATTATTGTCTGCCGCGCTCGACGCGGTCGTGGCGCAGGCTAACTCGTGCGTCACCCCGCCCGGAAACCTCGACGCCGTCTGCCCTTTCGCCCTGCAGTCGCGTACCCTCTCGCTCCTTGAGGTCAAGAAGCTGCCGACGGAACTGAAACCTGGTCAGTGGGAACCCAATCGCTTTCAGGGCGACGTGACCTTCAGAATTCAGAGGGTTGCGGATACAATGACCCAGGACATAAAGACGACGGCGATTGCGACCCCCGAGTTCGACGAAGACGGGAAGCTCTCGCTTGACGCGTCGGGTAAGCCGCATTTCTGGGTGGAGTTCGCACCGGAGTAATCGCCAGCAATATGTGCTCCCTGGTCGCTCGGTGACCGGGGAGCACAGTTGTATCCGCTCTCTCATCGTTGTGTGGCTGGGTGCGCGCGTGATGTCACACTGGGAAGGTCTTTGTGGTCGAATAAAGGGATGTGTTGATTGTGGCCTGCGACCGGCCATGGAACGCCACATCTTGGGAGGAGAACATGATGGACGTCCAGAACCACGACATGAACGCGGCTCCGATACCGGCACCGCCCGAAACCCCGGCGGTTCCGGGTCCGTCGACGGCGTCTGGGGGAGGCGTGGCGTTGACGCCGGTGTCCGCTTCGGGGAAGAAGCGGGTGAAGCTGATTGGGGTCCTGGTCGGCGTCCTCGTTGTGCTGGCCATCGCTGGCGTCGTTGCGATCACGGTAGTGAATACTTCTCGTACGCCCGAGGCGCAAGTGCGCAAGTACCTGGACCTGCTGGCCGCCGGTAAAGGTACCGAAGCGACGGAGATGGTGGACCCCGGCGTGCGTAACGACCAGCGGGTGTTTCTCACCGACGAGGCCATGGCCTCGGCCACATCTCTGCTGGTCGTCGAGGACGTGGTCGCCGACACAAGCGGCGAGGACTCCAACATCGCCGAGGTCACCGCGACCATGACGGTCGACGGCCAGCGCTTCACCCACACCTTCACTGTGACAGCGGATGAGGCGATGATGGGCCTCCTCAACAACTGGACAATCACAGATTCCCTCGCGGTGCCCGTAAGTGTCAACGGTGAAAGAATTGACCAGTTCTCAGCCGGATCCGTCAGCGCGTCGGTGGGGCGAAGTGGCGTCGCGTCGCGCTCGAGTTCCTTCTTCTTCTACCCCGGGGTCTACACATTTACCCCCGTCGCGCCCAATGAGTACGTCGAGGCCTATCCCGCAACCGTCTCCGTTCGGGACGCCGTTCGCAGTACGTCGATCGGCAGCGGGAACGACGACGTGACCTTTGTGGGAACCTTCACCGACAAGTTCAAGGACGAGGTGAACGAGATGATTCGCGAACGCATCAACTCCTGTGTCCCTGGTCAGTGGAGTAGCTCAAGCCGATGCCCCGACGCGATCGGTGCGTCGTCGGTGACGTCTGTTGTCATCAAGCAGCTGCCTGCCGAGTTCAGCACACGCAGACTGACAGACAGAACGCTTGAAGGAGATGTGGTCTTCGAGCTTACCTCCGCCACCGGAACGGAAGAAGTAGAAACAACGGTAATCGTTGAGGCAGAAATGGATGATCAGGGGATGCTGACGCTCACTGCCGACGGCAAACCAGACGTCACACTCACCTTCCACTATTAGGTTCCTTCACAGATGGTCGGTACCTGAGTAGCTCTCCGCACGGTACCGATGGGCACCGCTTATCCGTACTGTGATCAGTCTTTGACTGGTGAGGACCGTGGTGTGATACTAGGCACGCCCAAGTGGTCGGATGGTCGGAATCACAGAGTGTGCCGCCTCTCGGCTGCTGAATGTCAAACGTTGTGAGGAGTGCATGATGGGCACTGAAAAGAATGATGCGAGCGCGGCTCCGATACCGGCTCCGCCTGTGACCCCTGCGGTTACTGGGTCGCCGACGCCAGCCGGGGCAGGCGTGGCTTTTGCGCCGGTGTCCGCTGTGGGGAAGAAGCGCGTGAAGCTGATTGGGGCTCTGATCGGCGTCCTCGTGGTGTTGGTGATTGCTGGTGTGGTGGCGATCAAGGTGATGAATAGTTCTCGCACGCCCGAGGCCGAGGTGCGCAAATACCTGGACCTGCTGGCCGCCGGTAAGGCGAGCGCGGCGACGGCGATGGTCGATCCCGGAGTGAATAATGATCAGCGCGTCTTTCTGACCGACGACGTGATGGCTTCGGCGAGCTCACTGCTGGTCGTCGAGGACGTGGTCGCCGATAAGAATGAGAGTTCTGATACGCGCATGGTGACCGCCACCATGCAGGTCAACGGGCAACGATTCACCCACGCCTTCACCGTGACGAAGGGGGCGCCGACGATGGGCGTTCTGAATAACTGGACAGTCAAGGATTCTCTGACCGGGCGGGTGAGCGTTGACGCCGAGGGATACGCCCAGTTCAGCGTCGGCGGCGTGAATGCCGATGCGTCCGCGGCGGGCCGTAACGACCAGGAGAAGGACTACCTCTTCTACCCCGGCGTCTACACGTTCACGCCAATCGCGGCGAGCGAGTATGCAGACTCCAACCCCGAGACGGTTTCTGTCCTCGATGATGGGCTGGGTGGCAGAGACAACGTCGTGACTCTCAAGGCCACCTACAACACCAAGCTGACGGCGGCCGCGATCGAGGCGGGGCAATGGGCCGTTGACACCTGCTCGACCATTCCGGACAACCAGAAGTCTTGGTGCCCATTTGCGATCCAGAGCGATGCCGTCACCGCGGTAACGGGCGGCTCAATGCCGAAGGCGCTGGCGCCGGTGTCCGAGGAGCAGCCGACGGTCTTTCGGGCGACTGTCGTCTTCACGGCGACGTACTCCAACAAGTACTACATGGCAGGCACGCAAGACGTGGAGGCCAAGGTGGAGATTCGCGCGCAGCTGGATGACAACCAAGTGCTCAAGCTGGACGAGGACGGCAAGCCCGACTTCGAGGTGAGTTTTACCCGCTAAGGTCCCCCGGCATGTGCGACCTGTCGCGCTCCTCGATCGCTTGGCGGTCGGGGAGCGCGTCGTATCCGTAGTGTGACACAGCTTTGACTCTCGGCTGGTGGTGTGTGATCATGGGCACGTCTTTTTGACTGGTGGTTGGTATTGGTGTGTTTGTCGCCCGATGCTGGCCCCGGACCGTCAACGCATCGTGAGGAGCGAGTCGTGAGTACTGACAATAACGAAACTACCGGCAGTGAGATACCTGCACCGTCCCCGGCTGGGGTCGACCCAACTTCTGGCGCCGCCCCCATTCCCGGGCCCGGTGCCGCGCCTGTTCCGGGGCCCGGTGCCGCGCCTGTTCCGGGACCCGGTGGGGTTCCCGCCGCGGGGGTGTCCTTCACGCAGGTCTCGCCTGGCGCGCGTAAGCGCGTGAAGCTGATCGGGGTTCTGGTTGGTGTTCTCGTCGTGCTGGTGATTGCGGGCGTCGTTGCTATCAAGGTGGCGAATAGTTCTCGCACGCCCGAGGCCGAGGTGCGCAAATACCTGGACCTGCTGGCCGCCGGTAAGGCGAGCGAGGCGACGGCGATGGTCGATCCTGGCGTGGATAACGATCAGCGTACCTTCCTGACCGACGACGTGATGGCTTCGGCAACCTCGCGGCTGGTCGTCGAAGACGTCGTCGCGGATACGGACGACGATTCCGACACGCGCACGGTGACCGCGACCATGCAGGTCAACGGGGAGCGCTTCACCCATGCATTCCGTGTCACTGCGGACGATGCGACGATGGGCGTTCTGGACAACTGGACGATTCGGGACTCGCTGGCAGTGCCTGTGACCGTGGACGGTGATGGAATCGATCAGTTCTCCGTCGGTGAGACGAAAGCCTCCGTTGACAAAGCAAGTTTTTACATGGAAGGGCGTTCCTTCCTCTTCTATCCGGGCACATACAATTTCACGCCTGTCGCGCCGAACGAGTACGTTGATACGACTCCCGTCTCCGTCTCCGTGCTCGATGAAGTGCGCACTCAAAATAACGATGGCGAGAGCGACGTCACCTTCAAGGCGACCTATAACGACAAGCTGGAAGCTGCTGCTCTCGAAGCAGCTCAGGCGCTCGTTGAAAAGTGTGGGACCTATCCCGGCAATCAGGGGGATGACTGCTCGAACCAGATTCGGGGAAAGAGCGTCACCGCTATTTCCATCAAAGAAAAGCCGACATCTCTCGATTCGTACAGCTTTGATCCAACGTCATTTTCCGGGAGCGTGGCATACACGGTCACGACAGAGGGGACGCTGTTCGCAGGAACGCACGACATCGTCTCGACGGTGAATGTTGACGCGCGTTTCGACGACGACGGAGTGCTGAAGCTGACCGCCGATGGCAAGCCGGACTTTAAGGTGCAATTCGCCTTCTAACGTCCGCTTCCGCCGTCCCTATACACCTGGTGCCCGTCCGCGTGAAGCGGACGGGCACCAACTATCCGCACTGTGATCCTTCTTTGACTCGTTGCATGCGCGGCGTGATACTGGGCAGGCCTGAGTGGTTGGATGACGGTGCGCACAGAGTGCACTGCAATCCTGGCTGCTGAATGTCAAACGTTGTGAGGAGCAATTGATGGGTACTGAAAAGAATGACGTGAGTGCGGCTCCGATACCTGCACCGCCTGTGAGCCCTGCGATTCCGGGGCCACCGGTGCCTGCCGGGCGCAGCGTGGCGTCGACCCCCTCTTCTGGCCGGGGTAAGAAGCGGGTCATGCTCGTGGGGATTCTGGTCGGCGTCCTCGTTGTGCTGGTCATCGCCGGTGTGGTGGCTATCAAGGTGGCTAATAGTTCTCGTACGCCCGAGGCTGAGGTGCGCAAGTACCTGGACCTGCTGGCCGCCGGTAAAGCCAGCGCGGCCACGGCGATGGTCGACCCGGGCGCCCCGAACGATCAGGAGGTCTTTCTGACCGACGATGCCATGGCTTCAGCGAGTTCGCTGCTGGTCGTCGAAGAAGTGGCCGCCGACAAGAATGAGGACGCCGAAACCCGTCAGGTGTCGGCCACCCTGCAGGTCAACGGGGAGCGCTTCACCCACGCCTTCACCGTGACCAAGGACAAGCCGACGATGGGCGTTCTCAATAACTGGACGGTGAAGAACTCCCTGGCTGCGCAGGTCAGCGTCGACGCGCAGGGATACACCCAGTTCACCGTCGGAGGGGTGAGTGCCGACGCTCCGCGCAAGCTTGTCTCTGGTAAGCCGGCCACGTACTTTTTCTACCCCGGCGTCTACACGTTCACGCCCGTCGCCCCGAGCGAATACGTGGATGTCAACACCAAGACCGTTGCCGTCCTTGACGGCGTCCACGGTGGAACCGCCTCCTCTGCTGATGCCGCCGACGTGTCCCTGGAAGCAACCTACAGCGACAAACTGAAGGAAGCGGCGCTCGAGTCCGCGAAGGAATTCCTGAACTCCTGCGCCTCCATTCCGGGAAACCTGAATACTGACTGCCCGTTAGCTCTCCAAAACGACGCGGTGACCGCTATCTCCGTCAAGACGATGCCCACATCGCTGGAACCGATGCACACTGATCCGGGGGTTTTCCAAGGGCCGGTCACGTTCGAGGTTACCTACTCCGACAAGTACTCCATGTACTACATGCCGGGAACGCACGACGTTGATTCGAAGGTTTTCGTCAACGTCCAATTCAACAACGATGGGCTGCTCAAGCTCACGCCGGACGGCAAGCCTGACTTCTTCGTGAGCGCACCCCTCTAAGGTCATCATCACACTCCGACCAGTGATGTCGCCCGTCCGTGCAGCGGACGGGCGACATGCGTGTGTGCGCCGGAACCCAGCCCCGGCCTCGTTCCAGGAGCGTGAGCCGCGTGTGGCCTTGAGGTGCCATGATGCTTATGGGAAAATTGTCAGGCTTGTGCCCCTGTGGTCCGCGTCGTATCCCAGGCGTGGGAGCCTGGGTGCAGCCGTCGCACAGTGAGGAGAAACAATGGATGTACACGCCGACAATGCGGATGCGCGGATGACTGTCCCGCCTCCCGCGCCAGAACACGACGCTCCCGCGGCACCGGTGCCCAGCCCTGCACCGGCGCCCGCCGCGCCCCAGACCTGGGTGACGGGGCAGGTCCCCGTCATGGTGCCGCCCCCCGCCGAGGTCCCCCCTGCTGCGCAGGCCAACGGGGGTATCGCCTTCACGCCCATGTCAACGAAGAGCCGACGTCGCGTCAAGCGAAGCGTGATCGCTGTCGTAGCCCTCGCAGTTCTCGCAGGAGTGGGAGTGCTCAGCATCATGTTCGCGAACTGGACCCGCACGCCGGAGGCGACCGTGCGCCAGTATCTCGACTATCTGGCCGCAGGCAAGGCCAGCGCGGCGACCGCGATGGCAGACCCGGGCCTGGCCAACGATAAGCGCGCCTTCCTCACCGACGACGTCATGGCCGCGGCCGACGCGCGCATCGTCATCGAGGACATCGTCGCCGATACGAACGAGGACGCGAAGACGCGCACGGTCACCGCCACCATGCAGCTCGACGGTGAGCGTTTCACCTACAACTTCACCGTCTCCTCCGCGAAGCCGACGTTCGGTGTACTGAAGAACTGGAAGCTCGAGAACTCGCTGGTCATGCCCGTGCGCATCATGGGAGAGAAAGTCTCGAAGTTCTCCGTCGGTGAGGTGACGACGTCGGTGCCCGCAGGCGAGATGACCATCGGCACCGAGTTTGTGTTTTACCCGGGCATCTACACTCTCACTCCCGTCGATCTGGGCGAGTATGTTGACGCTGATCCGGTGACCCTGCGGGTGAAGCCTGAGACTGGCTCTAGCCGATCGGGGGATACCGCCCAGCGCGTCCAGCTCAAGGGAGACTATAACTCCAAGCTGACGGACGCGGCTCTGAGCGCGGCTGTCGCCCTGACGAACTCGTGCGCGACCGTCCCCGGCAACATCGATCAGGCCTGCCCGAGCTCGGTGCGAGCGACGAACCTGTCCGTCCTGCAGGTCAAGAAGGTGCCAGCCACCATGAAGAAGCGTGGCGATGACGGCAGCTTCACAGGGGAGGCAGTGTTCTCGATCCAGAGCACGTACAGCTGGGATAAGGAACCTCATGATGTCGACTCGACGGTGACCGCAACCGTGATGCTCGATGAGAACGGGGCGATCAAAACAGACGCCTCGGGCGAGCCACAATTCAAGGTGAGCTTCGGTTACTGAGACGCGAGCGGCGCGGGGCTGATGCTCCGCGCCGCTTCGTTTGTCCACGTGGACAGTAGGCCTCGTGACCTGCGCGAACCGCCAGTTGCCGCCGAATGTAGCCCGGGCCCTGCGCCCTCGTGGTGGACGGTGGTTGAGCCGAATTTTCACATATGAGAAAATTAGTGCGTTTTTCGCCCGACAGGCACGCCAGGGAACCCACCGGTGGGTTGAGGGCGGACGCACAGCGCAGTGAGGAGCAACGATGGAAGACAATCGCGAGGACAAAGACCAGGGGAGCACGCCTCCTCCCTCTCCGGGCGAAGTGGCCCCTCCGCCGCCCGAGGTCTCAGAAGACAGCGTGCAGACGGCACCTGTTGACCTTCCCCCCGCCCCCGAGCCCGACGGCGTCGATCTCCCGCCCACACCCGAGGCGATCCTTGAGGCTTCAGCCGCACCCGCGCAGAGCCCGGCCGTGTCCTTCACCCCCATGTCGGACAAGAGTCGTCGGCGCGTCAAGCGGGCGATCGTCACAATTGTCGTCCTGGCAGTGCTCGGCGGTGTGGGAGCCCTCAGCATCATGTTCGCGAATTGGACGCGCACTCCCGAGGCCACCGTGCGCCAGTACCTGGACTATCTGGCCGCCGGCAACGCAAGCGCGGCCACTGCGATGGTCGATCCTGGTCTGCCCAATGAGCAGCGGGGCTTCCTGACGAACGACGTCATGGCCTCGGCCAAGTCTCGGATTGTCGTCGAAGACGTCGTTGCCACGCCCTACGGGGGAAATAAGGTCACCACCGTCACGGCGACGATGCAGCTCGACGGAGAGCGCTTCACCTACTCCTTCGGCCTGATTGCCACAGAACCCACGTTTGGCGTGCTGAAGAACTGGAAGATGCAAAACGCCCTGATCGCGCGCGTGAACGTCACCGGCAAGAAGGTCTCGTACTTTACGGTCGGAGGCGTGAAGGGGGCGATCAATACGGGAGTAATGACCAACGGCACGGACTACATGTTCTATCCGGGCGTCTACACCTTCACAGCCGCAGACACGACCGACTACATCGATGCCGATCCCGTCACGCTGCGCGTGAAGGCGGATATGGTCTCCAATACCAAGGGGGTCGCTGCTTCTAGCGTCAAGCTGACGGGCGCGTATAACGATGCCCTGGCCTCGGCAGCCTTGGATGCGGCCGTCGCCCTGACGAACTCCTGCGCAACCGCCACCGATAATGCCAACAAGGTATGCCCCCAGCGAATGGAGTTCATGGGTTGGACCGTACAGGAGATTAAGAGCCTGCCTACGTCTATGAAGCCCAATGGCATGGGGGAGCGCACCTATTCGGGGCAAGCGACATTCTTGGTCGTGAATAAAACAGGACGCGACAAGAAGCCGAAGGAGTTCGAGTGCACCGTGGAGGTGGTTGTGAAGACTGACAATGCAGGCATGGTCCTCGTTGATGAGGACGGCAAGCCGAAGCTCGAGGCGAAGTTCGCCTGATGATGCGCGAGCGGCGCGGGGCGGGAGCCTCGCGCCGCGCTATTGTGCGCTAATTTTCCAAAGTGGTGGCAAGCGCACGCGGGCACGCTATGATGGGTTGTTGGTAACTCTGTCACAGCGAGAGCGGAGCAGTCCCGATGAGCAATGACGCGCAGGCAACGAGTACACGTCGGCCCGGCCGCCCGAAGGCTGGCAGTGAGGATAAGAAAGCGCGGATTCTTGCTGAGGCGTTGACCCTTTTCTCGACCCGGGGCTACGTGGCCACCTCTCTGGCGGACATTGCCCGGGCCTCGGACATTTCCAAAGCGGGACTGCTGCACCATTATTCCTCCAAGGATCAGCTGCTGGCTGCCGTCCTGGAGGAGCGCGACCGGCGCACGTTGAGTCGACTTCCCGGGGGTGATGCGAGCGCGGAGGCTGCGCTCGACGCGTGGGTGGAGATGGTCGCGCATAACCAGCGTCATCCTGACGGGGTTGCCCTGTACACGGCGATGTCGGCGGCGGTTATCGATGCGGATCATCAGGCCCATCCGTGGTTCCGTGAGCACCTGTTGGGGGCGATTTCGTACCTGGTGGATGCGCTTGAGCGGGGGAAGGCGATGGGCGAGGTGCGTCCCGGCGCTCCGAGCGAGAAGATTGCCCGCAAGCTGGTGGCGTTGTCCGACGGCTTGCAGGTCCAGTGGTTGTGTTCGCGTGCGGACGGTGGGGCGGATGTTGATATGCGCGAGGTGATGGCCGGGATGGTCGCCGACGTGAAGGATCGCTGGCTCATTCGTCCGTGAACGAGGCCGGGGTTGCCGACGTGGAGAGAAGCCCGTAAGCAGTGAAGTGCATCACAGCGTTGGGGTGTTAGTGAGGATTGCTAGCGGTTTGGGGCTTAGGTCCCTTGTTTGTGTCGCTCCGTGCGCGCTTCCCGCCGCTCCAGATAGGGGGCATGCGGGTTAGGATAGACAAACCAGCATGCTTCACAATGTCGGGAGTCTGGCGACACGTGCCCAGGGTTGATCAAGCACGTGACGCGGATGATCCGACGCCTACTCACGCCTGGAGGACTACGCATGACGAACACCGCTGTTCCCGCCCCGCCGAGCCACAATTCCACCGCCCGACGCTGCCCCGATGACCTGTGGGCCCTGGGGGAGCGGGCAATTGTCCGGGCCCGCCGCTGGGTCGACGAATCCGCCCACGAACCGACGCCGCAATCGGCCAAGCTGCTGTCGCGAATCCTCGCCGATCCGGACGGCCTGACCTTCACCACCCGTTTCGTCGATGACGTTGTTCGCCCCGCGGACCTGGATGTGGCCAGCGCGGCGATGAAGCGCCTGTCGGCGGGCCGCAAGAGCTTCCTGCCCCCGGCACTCGCCGCCGCGATGGGCCTGGGCTCGACCGCTTCTCGCCTCGCGCCCCGCACGGTCACGGCCACCGCGCGCCGAGTGTTCCGTGAAATCGTCGGCGACCTCGTCGTCGACGCGACGGATCGGGGCCTGGGTCCGGCGCTGGCTCGCCTGCGCAAGGGCGGGAACCGCCTCAACGTCAACCTTCTGGGCGAGGCCGTCCTCGGTGAGAAGGAAGCGGCCCACCGCCTGGCCGAGGTCTCGCGCCTCGTCACGCGAGAGGACGTCGACTACGTCTCCATCAAGGTCTCGGCCGTCACCGGACCGCATAACCCGTGGGGTTTCAAGGAGGTTGTCGCCCACGGCGTGAGCGCCCTGGCGCCCCTGTACCGCCTGGCTCGCGACAATGGCACCTTCCTGAACCTCGACATGGAGGACTACAAGGACCTCGACCTGACGATCGCCGTCTTCACCTCGATCCTCGACCAGCCCGACATGCGCGGCTACGAGGCCGGCATCGTCCTCCAGGCATACCTGCCTGACTCCCTCGGCGCCCTCCAGCGTCTCCAGGAATGGGCGCGCAAGCGCGTGGATGCGGGTGGCTCGCGCATCAAGGTCCGCGTCGTCAAGGGCGCGAACCTGTCCATGGAGAGGGTGGACGCCGAAATCCACGGGTGGGAGCTGACGACCTGGCCGTCCAAGCAGGACACGGACACCAACTACAAGCGCATGCTCGAATGGGCGATGACCCCCGAGCGCACCCGCGCTATCCGGCTGGGTGTGGCCGGTCAGAACATTTTTGACATTGCCTTCGCTTACGAGCTGCGCGCCGCGCGCGGCGTGGAGGACAGCGTTGAGTTCGAGATGCTCTCCGGCATGGCCACGGGCATCCAGGAGGTCGTGCGCCGTGACGTCGGCTCCCTGCTGCTGTATGTGCCCGTCGTTAACCCGCGTGAGTTCGACGTTGCGATCTCCTACCTCGTGCGTCGCCTCGAGGAGAACGCTGCCCCCGAGAACTTCATGTCCGGTGTCTTCGACATCGCCACAAACGAGGACGTGTTCGCTCGTGAGCGCGACCGTTTCCTGGCGGCCCTGTCCAACGTCGACCCCGGTGCCCCCGTGCCCGCTCCCAACCGCGGGCAGGATCGCCTCGCGCAGCGTAAGGCCGGTGTCCCCGCCGAGCAGGGCAGTGTTGCCGAGCGCGCCCGGCGTCCCTTCGCCTCGGAGGCCGACTCCGATCCGGCTCTGGCGGCCAACCGCCAGTGGGCCCGCGACATCGCTGCCGCTATCCCGGCCTCGACCCTCGGGGTTGAGGCAGTGCGCGCCGGTGCGCAGGCCCTGGCCACGAACGAGGCGATCGACGCCCTCGTGAAGGCCAGCGCCGGTGCCGCCCGTGCGTGGCAGGGGCTCGCTCCCGAGGAGCGTGCCGCCGCGCTGCACCGCGTCGGCGACGTCCTGGCTGCCCGCCGGGGCGAGCTCATCGAGGTCGCCGGCTCTGAGGCCGGTAAGACCATCGATCAGGCCGACCCCGAGGTCAGCGAGGCCATCGACTTCTGTCACCACTACGCCAACGCGTCCCTGGAACTCTTCGACGAGGCCCACATGGCGGGCGCGCGTTTCGTGCCCGTGGACGTCACCGTCGTCGCCTCTCCGTGGAACTTCCCGGTCGCGATCCCGGTGGGAGGCGTCGCCGCCGCCCTGGCCGCGGGCAGTGCCGTCATCCTCAAGCCCGCCCCTCCCGCCAAGCGCTGCGCGGCGGAGCTCGTCGCGGCCTTCCACGAGGCCGGGATTCCCAAGGACCTGGTGGCGCTCGCGCCGCTCGAGGATGGGGATGTGTCGCGTTACCTCGTCACGCACGAGGCCGTGGACCGCGTCGTCCTGACCGGCTCCTACGACACGGCCCGCCTCTTCCGTTCCTGGAAGCCTGACATGCACCTGCTGGGCGAGACCAGTGGTAAGAACGCCATCATCGTCACGCCGTCGGCCGACCCCGACCTGGCCGTGCGTGACGTCGTGCACTCGGCCTTCGCCCACGCGGGACAGAAGTGTTCGGCCTCCTCCCTGCTGGTCCTCGTCGGATCAGCCGGCAAGTCGGCGCGCATCGCCCGCCAGCTCGTGGACGCGGCCGCCTCGCTGCGGGTGGGTGGCCCCGCCTCCCTCGACTCCCAGGTGGGTCCCGTCGTCGTTCCCGATGACGAGAAGGCCGTGCGCGGCCTGACGACCCTGGGCGAAGGCGAGCACTGGGTGCTCAAGCCGCGCTACCTGGGCGACGGCCTGTGGACCCCTGGTATCCGTGCGGGTGTTGTACCCGGCAGCGAGTTCCACCTGACCGAGTACTTCGCGCCCGTCCTCGGCGTGATGCGCGTGGATACTCTCGAGGAAGCCATCGAGGTAGTCAACGAGGTCGACTACGGCCTGACCTCCGGCCTGCACACGCTCGACACCGAGGAGCTGGCGCTGTGGCTCGAGGGTATCGAGGCCGGTAACCTCTACGTCAACCGCGGCATCACCGGTGCTATCGTGCGCCGCCAGCCCTTCGGCGGCTGGAAGCGCTCGGCGATCGGCTCGACGACGAAGGCCGGAGGCCCCGCCTACCTGCTGGGCCTCGGCGAGGTGCAAGCGGCCCCCGAGGGCGCGGCAGCACCCGAGGCCGCCCACAGCACGCCGACCCTCGCCCCGCGCGTGCGCGCCCTGTGCGACGCGGTGCGCGATCAGCTGAGCGCCGCCGAGCTGGCCGAGCTCCGCCGTGCCGTCGCGGCGGACGCCAGCGCCTGGGAGAGTGACTACGGAGCAAACCGCGACGTCACCGGCATGGCGTGCGAGCGCAACATTCTGCGCTACCGCGCCACTCCGGTCCTCCTGCGCGCCGGGGACGGAACCGCTCTGGCGGACGTCGCCCGCGTGCTGGCGGCAGGCCTCCTCGCGGGTGGCCCCATCGGCGTCTCCGTCGCGCAGGAGCTTCCCGCGCCGCTGATGTCGGTCCTGCTTGCGGCGGGCGTTGAGGTCAGCGTCGAGGATGCGCGCGCCTGGGAGTCTCGCCTGGCGACCGTGTCGAACTCGGGTGGCTTGGGGATGCGCGTGCGTATCCTCGGCCCGCGCGAGGAAGCGTCGGCGCAGCGTTGGGACCGTGCGACCCGCGCGAGCTGGGGTAGCCCCGACGTCGCCCTGTACACGGGCGCCGTGACGGCGTGCCCGCACTCGGAGCTGCTGCCCTTCCTGCGTGAGCAGGCGGTCTCGATCACGAACCACAGGTTCGGCACCCCGCTCGACCTGGCTGCTCAGCTTCTCTAATCGGTGTGTGCCCCGCGGCGCCGATCCGTTCCACGGGTCGGATGTCGCGGGGCATCGCCATACCCGGAGGATCGCGCCTGTCCCGGACACGCGTGGTGCCGTGGGCTTACCAGCCGCACAACGCGCATTGATCCGCGCGCACGCACCATGATGTGGGTATAACAAACGCCCGCGACAGCTGTCGCGGGCGTTTTTCCTATGCCCGGTGGGGCATCGGCAGGGTCCGTCAGATCGCGCGAGCAACCTTGTCGGACTTCAGGCACTTGGTGCACACGTTCAGGCGCTTGGGCGTCCCGTTGACCAGGGCGCGAACGCGCTGGATATTCGGATTCCACCGGCGGTTGGTGCGAACGTGCGAGTGCGACACGCTCTTGCCGAAGCCGGGTCCCTTACCGCACACGTCACAAACGGCAGCCACGATGTTCTCCTCGGTATGTCTTCCAGTTCAGTCTTTGGCTCCCCGCGGTCGCGGGAAACGCATCCTTCGGTGCTTGAACCGAAGGCAACCATGACAGAATAGCGGATGATGCGCGCTTTCAACAAGTCGCACGCGGTTTTGCTCGTGTCAGGTCGCACACAGCGGGCGGCGTGGGGACAATGGAGGGCTGGAAAGGGGAGTCATGGAACTGAACGCATCGGTGATTATTGCGGCGTGTCGCGCCGGGGCTGAGGAGGCCGCCAGGCTCGCGCCCTTCCTTGACGACCTAGACGGCTGGGATGGCGCGGACTGCGACACGGGGACGAACGCGGCGGCGACGATGGCCGCGCTGGCCGCCGCCATGGATTCACTGGAGCCGCGCGCGCACCTGCGCGTGGCCCTTGAGGCGGGGGTTGAGACGCTGATTCGCCGGGGCGTTGGGCACAGCGGGGTCGCGTTGGCTGCCCTCTTCGAGGCCTGGGCCGGGGCCCTGGGGGAGGACCGCGAGGTGACTCCGGTAGCCCTGCGCCGCATGCTCGCCTCGTCGTTGGTTCCGACGTCTTCCTACATTGGGTGGTCGGATGCCCTGGCGGAGATGCTGGGCGGCGCCGTGCGCGAGCTTGCGGAGCTGGGGCCCACGCTGCCCGATGTGGAGGACGTGTTCTCCCGCTTTTCTACTCAGGCTCAGATTGGCCTGGTGGATGCGACGAACGAGTCGACGGGGCGCATCGACCCGGGCGGTGCCTTCATTGCCCTGGTCCTGGCCTGCATTGACGCGTCGATGCGCGCAGACGCGGGCATTTTGCAGTCGTTCACGGCGATGCTGGCGGACCTGGCGCGCCGTCAGTCGCGCGCACCGGAGCCGGCCTCGCCTCCGCCGGGACGCGATTTCACGGTGGACATCATCCTCGAGGGGACTCAGGAGGACATGCGTGCGTTGCTGGGGCGCCTGTCCGGCTTGGGCGCGCGTCTGTCCTACGTGGGGCGCGTCGACCTGTTCGGCATGGGGGAGTGGCGCCTGCATGTGGACACCTCCGCGCCGCTGGCGGCCCATCCGACGTCGGGGCAGGTTGTGCGTTTCCAGGTCAGCGACGCGCGCCCGGATGCGCAGATCGGCATTGACGAGCTGGCCGACGAGGGGCTGACGCACCGCGGGGTTCGCCTGCTCCAGCGCCGTCCCATGCGCCGAGTCGAGCGAGCACGCGTCATTGCCTGCACGCGCGCCCCCGGCCTCGTGGAGGACCTGGCACGCGCTGGCGCGGTCGTCTTCCTGGAGCCCAGCGCGGTCGACGCGGCCGGCATCGTCTCCGCGGCCGCCTCGCGTACGGGCGTCACCCTCGTGGCCCCCTGCGACGAGGCCAGCGCCGCCCTGGTGGGAACGGTGGCCTCGGTCCTGCCCTCGCCGACGCCGGGCGTGCCCGCGATTTTGCGCGCGGATAGCCGCGATGACCTGGACGTGCTGGCGGTGGCGCGCGCCTGCGCGCCCCTCTTCGTGCCCCAGCCCGGGGGAGTGGAGGCGGCTCCGACGCTGGCCCGCATGCTGCGAGACGGCGCCCACGAGGCCCTGACGTCGAGCGCGAGCGCGCCACTGCCTCGTGACGGGGACCCCGAGGGAATCGCCGAGGCCATGGCTGAGGCCGCGCGAGGCGGTGAACGGGTCTGGCGCCTGCTGATCTCGCGTGAGGACGACGGCCCGTACACGGTGGCGACCGTGCGCCAGCTGCTGTCCACGCGCGACGCGTCCTCCTCGATCGACTTGGAAACGTGGGACGGCGGGCAGTCGGGCCCGAGCCTGGTGGCGGGGTGCACCCCGTGAGCGCGCTCGACATCCCCCTGGCCCTGCGCCTGCCCAAGAAGACCGCCAAGGCGCTGGAGGGCGCGGGCATCGCCACGGTCGGTGACCTGCTGATGGTCGCCCCGCGCCGCTACTACCACTGGGGTAGGCTCACGCCCCTGTCCTCCCTGCGTGAGGGCGAGGACGTGACGATCCTGGCCGAGGTGGTCGCCGCGCACCTGATCGCTAACCGAAGCGGTGCGGGCGTGCGCCTCGAGGTCACCCTCACCGACGGCGTGCAGTACCTGTCGGCGACTTTTTTCGGGAAAAACCAGTTCAAGCTGATCCCCATTGAGCGCATCTTGTCCCCGGGGCAGTCCTTCCTCTTCGCCGGAAAGGTCGGGGCGTACCGCGGCAAACTCCAGCTCACCCACCCCTCCTTCGAGGGCGTGGACGGTGAGGACATCGAGCGGATCGCGTCCCGGCCCATCCCGATCTACCCCGCGACCGGGAAGCTGACCTCCTGGGCGATCGCGCGAGCCGTCGGCATGGTCCTCGATCACCTCGACGACGCGGACGTGCCCGAGCCGCTGCCCGCACCCGTCCGCGAGCGCCAGCGCGTTGACTCTTACGCGCGCTGCCTGCGGGCGCTACATCAGCCCGAGTCGGATGAGGACTATCAGCGGGCGCGCCGGGATTTGGCGTTCGCGGAGGCCTTCGTGTTGCAGGTGGGGCTTGCGGCTCGGCGTCGCGGTGCGCGGTCGATCCCGGCTCTGGCCTCGCCGGCTGAGGCGCCGTTGGTGGCGCGTGTGCGCGCGAGCTTGCCGTTTGAGCTGACGGAGTCTCAGAACGAGGCCGTGGCTCAGATCGGCGCGGACCTGGCGGGAGAGGTGCCGATGCGGCGCCTCCTGCAGGGTGACGTGGGGTCGGGCAAGACGGTGGTGGCCCTGATCGCGTTTATGCAGGTGGTGGCTGCCGGGCACCAGGGGGCTCTCGTTGCCCCCACGGAGGTGTTGGCCGAGCAGCATGTCGCTTCCCTGCGGGCGCTGCTCGCCCCTCTTGGCGATGAGGCTCCCGATGTGCGCCTGCTGACGGGTTCGACGACGGCGGCCGCGCGCCGAGAGATTGCGGCGGCCATGGCCTCGAGCGAGCCCCTGATTGTCGTGGGCACGCACGCCCTGTTCCAAGACAGCGTGCGTTTTTCCGACCTGGCCCTGGTGGTCGTGGACGAGCAGCACCGTTTCGGTGTCGAACAGCGAGCCGCTCTGCGTGGGTCGCGTGATGACGGGCTCGGCGTTCACGAGCTGGTCATGACGGCCACGCCGATCCCGCGCACGATCGCGATGACCGTTTTTGGGGATCTTGACGACACTCGCATGGTCGGCATGCCGTCGGGGCGCACGCCCGTGGCGACCTACTTGGCTGACGCGGCCAACGCCGCCTGGGTGGAGCGTACGTGGGCGCGCGCTGGCGAAGAGATCGCGCAGGGCAGGCGCGTCTACGTTGTGTGCCCCCGCATCGACGCGTCCGACGACGTTGGAGATGAGGAGGAGGGGGCCCGGCCGCTCGCGTCAGTCGCCGAGGTCGCCGCGTACCTGCGCGCTCACCCGGCCCTGGAAGGGGTCGCCATCCATGAGCTGACCAGCCGCACGCCCGCGGCGCTCAAGGCGCAGATCATGGAAGATTTTTCGACTGGGCGCGCCCCGCTCCTGGTGGCCACGATCGTCATTGAGGTCGGTGTGGATGTCTCCGATGCGACCCTCATGGTGATCCTTGATGCTCAGCATTTCGGGCTCGCCCAGCTCCACCAGCTGCGCGGGCGTGTGGGTCGTTCCTCCCTGCCCTCCCTGTGCATCGCCATGCACCGCCACGAGCTGACGGATTCGGGCAGCGCACGCCTCGCGGCCTTCGCCGGCACGACTGATGGATTCGAGTTGGCCGAGGCCGACCTGCGCCTGCGTAAGGAGGGTGATGTTCTCGGGGCCGATCAGTCTGGCACGTCCACGCACTTGCGTTTCCTGTCGGTGCGCCGCGACGAGGCGCTCATTCGCGCCGCTAAGGCCGAGGCCGAGGATCTGGTCGCGCAGGACCCGACCCTGCGGGGCCACCCCGACCTGGAGCGTGCCCTGCGGGCGGCCTGGGACGGACAGCTCGAATGGATGCAGCGTTCCTAGCTCGCCCGGTAGGGTAGTGGCATGACCAGAATCGTCGCAGGTAGCGCCAAAGGCCGGACCCTCGCCGTGCCCAAGTCCGGCACTCGTCCCACCTCCGAGCGTGTCCGGGAGGCGCTGTTTTCTCGCCTCGACCACATGAACGTTCTGGAGGAGGCTTCCGTCCTGGACCTGTATGCCGGGACGGGCGCCCTCGGCCTTGAGGCCCTGTCCCGGGGCGCCTCGAGTGCCACGCTCGTCGAGAAGGCCTCCGGGGCCGCGCGGGTGGCCACCGCCAACGTGCGCAGCACCGGACTGAGCGCCCGCGTCGTGACCGCCGACTCCCGCGCCTACCTGGGTGGGCGCAGCGCCGAGCCGTTGAGCGGCGAGGTGGACCTGGTCTTCATCGATCCTCCCTACGACATCGCCGAGGAGGAGATGACCGCGGTCTTAGAAGGCCTCGCCCCGTGGATCGGGCCCGACGCCCTCGTCGTCGTCGAGCGCTCCACGCGCGCGCCCGCCCCGACCTGGCCGGCCTTCCTGGTCCTGGAAGACACGCGCGCCTGGGGGGAAACCGTCGCCTACTTCGCCGGCCCGCCCCTGCCTGAGGAAGACGCCGAGGAGCCCGCACAAGCACCCGAGGAAGCCACGGCCTCGTCGCTGGAGGAGGGACCGCAGTGATCGCCCTCTTCCCCGGGTCTTTTGACCCCTTCACGAACGGACACCTAGACGTCGCCGAGCGGGCGGCCGCGGTTGCTGATCGCCTCATCATCGGCGTGGGCATCAACCCCGCCAAGCGCGGGCTTATCGCGCCGGCAGACCGCGTCGACCTCATTCGTGAGGCAACCGCCCACCTGACCGGCGTCGAGGTCACCGCCCTGAGCGGCGCCACGATGGACGAGGCCGCCCGACTGGGCGCGACCCTCATCGTCAAGGGGGTCCGCGGCGCGCAGGACACGGATTTCGAGGCCCCGCAGGCCGCGCTCAACCTGGAGGTGGGGGGAGTAGACACGTGGTGGATCCCGACGCGACCGGGGCTCGGCCACGTCTCATCAAGCGCCGTGCGCGAACTTCTCAGCCTCAAAAAAGATGTTTCACGGTATGTCCCACCAGCGATTGTGCGTTATTTGAACGACAATAGAAGCTGAATCATGCCCGGTGGAAAGCAGGAGGGACTCATGGCTGACACGCCCGCAGACAAGAACCAGGACGAGTGGAACGAGGAGACCGTGTACGGTCCCTCAACCGTCATCGCTGCCCTCGACCAGATCGAAGACCTCGTCGAGTCCTCCCGCTCGGTTCCTCTCTCCGCTTGCATCATGATCAATAAGGCCGAGATCCTCGACCTGCTCGACCAGGCGCGCGAAGCCCTGCCCGAGGACCTGGTCGCCGCCGACGCCGTTGTCGCCGACGCGGACGCCGTCCTGGGGCGCGCCGACTCCGCCGCCGAAACGCGCATCGCCGAGGCGAACTCGCGGGCCTCCTCGACCCTCGACCAGGCTAACGAGCGTGCCGCCCAGATTCGCTCCGACGCCGAGGAAGAGGCCGAGCGCACGCGCTCGCGTGCCGACGCCGAGGCCACCGCCCTGGTCTCCCAGGCGCGCGCCGACGCCGAGGCCACCATCGCCGACGCGAACGCGCAGGCCGAGCGGATCGTCTCCACCGAGAACATCGTGCGCATGGCCGAGGACCGCGCCCGTGAGATCGTCTCCGAGGCCAAGCGCTCGGCGACCCAGCTGCGCGAGGGTGCCGACGACTACGTGGCCTCCTCCCTCGACGAACTCGCGCGCCTCATTTCCGATGTGTCGCGCCGCACGGAGGCCGGTCGCCGCGCGATCGCCGAACGTCGCGGCGTCGACGTCACCGATGTGGACCTGAGCAATGAGTGACAAGACCCTGACCTTGTCCCTGGCGCGCCTGCCGCGCGCCCTGGGATCCACCCTCCACGAGGACATCGTGTGGAGAGCCCCGGATGACCTGGGCACCCCCTCGATGGCGGTGGCCCCCGGCACGCCGCTGGACGTCTCCGTCGACCTGACCAGCGTCGAAGACGGCGTCCTCGTCCAGGTCGCCACCTCCGTGGACCTGGTGGGCGAGTGCGTGCGATGCCTCGATGAGGTGCGCGATCACCACGACGTGTCCGGCGCGGAGGTGTACTTCGAGCCCGGCGCGCCCGCGCTGACGCCCTCCGACGAGGAGGACGAGGACGCCGACGACCTGTTCGTCATCGGCGAGCGCGACACCATTAATATTGAAACGCAGCTGCGTGACGCCATCGTCACCCTCGTCGACCCGCGCCCCCTGTGCAGCTCCGACTGCGCGGGCCTGTGCGATGTGTGCGGCGAGAAATGGGCCGACCTGCCCGCCGATCACGATCATTTCGTCGTCGACCCGCGCCTGGCCTCCCTGGCATCCCTGCTGGGTGATACCGCCGAGCCGGGGCGATCGTGATGGCCCGCTCAAAGCACCTTCCCGTCCCGCCGCGCACCGACACCGACGCGCTCGTGGAGGCGTGGGGCACGCACATCGACGCTCCCTTGTTGAAGCTCGCGCTCATGCACCGCTCCTACGCGAACGAGGCCGGCGGCATCGCGAACAACGAGCGCCTAGAATTCCTGGGCGACTCGGTCCTGTCGATCATCATCGCCGAAAAGCTCTACGAGCAGTACCCGGACGTGGCAGAGTCCGACCTCTCGCGCATGCGCGCGGCCACGGTCTCCCAGCAGCCTCTGGCAGCTGCGGCCCGTCGTATCGGGCTGGGCGACTTCGTGTTCCTGGGCAAAGGCGAATCCATGCACGGGGGGCGTGAGAAGGACTCCATCCTGTCCGACACCTTCGAGGCACTCATCGGCGCCACGTACCTGACCAACGGGATAGAGGAGGCGCGCCGCGTCGTTTTGGCGCGCCTGCGTTTCCTGCTCGTGGACGCCCCCGCGCGCGGCCACCACCAGGACTGGAAGACCCTCCTCGTCGAGTACTCGCAGTCCGAGGGCCTGGGGGACGTCACCTATGAGGTGGAGGGCGAGGGCCCAGACCACCAGCGCGTCTTTACCGCGCACGCCTTCGTCTCGGAGTGCACTGACGCGGTGGGCTCGGGTCAGGCCTCGTCAAAGAAACACGCCGAGAATGCGGCCGCGCAGGACGCGATGAAACGCTTCTCCCCGGAGGATTAGTAAGAGAGACACGAGGGCGTTTGCCCTCCCGACAGATAGTATGAACTCGTGAGTGAAAATACTTCTGCGCGCACGCGCGTGATGATCGTCGACGACCACGAGATCGTTCGACGCGGTATTGCTGAAATCGTCGATCGCGACGAGTCCCTGGAAGTCGTCGCCGAGGCCGGCTCGGTCGCGGACGCCGTGCGTCGCGCCGACCTGGTGCGCCCCGACGTCATCCTCGTCGACCTGCAGCTGCCCGACGGCACCGGCATCGACATCATGAATTCCCTGCGCGCCTCCCACCCGCAGATCCTGCCCGTCGTCCTGACCTCCTTCGACGACGACGAGGCCCTGGCTGAGTCCCTGGAGGCCGGTGCGCGCGCGTACATCCTCAAGACGGTGCGCGGCGCTGAGATCACCGACGTCATTAAGGCGGTTGCCGACGGCCGCGTGCTGCTCGACGAGCGCACCCTGACGCGTCGGCGCGTCGACCACGAGGATCCGACGGCCGACCTGACTCCCTCGGAGCGCAAGGTCCTGGACCTCATCGGCGATGGCCTGTCGAACCGCGAGATCGGTGAAAAGCTCGGGGTGGCGGAGAAGACGGTGAAGAACCACATCACGTCCCTCCTGTCGAAGATGGGCCTGCAGCGTCGCACGCAGGTGGCCGCATGGGTGGCCGGGCAGAGGGCAGCCGCGTGGCGTAACTGAGCCCAGGCCTCGTCCATGAGGCTGGAGAAGAGCGTGAGTGAGCGGGTCGGAGCGTCCGGCCCGCTCACTCGCGTCTAGGGAGCACCCTAAATTAGTATCGCCATGAGAGTTTCGTTCAAATCAGGGGAATCCCTGATTTGTCGGAAAGCTACTATCAAACTGGTTCATGGATAACTTACAAGGAGTAACGTACGCCTCATCCTCATCGACGAGGACGGACACCGCAGTCCACCCACTCCCTTGAAAGGACACCCCGTGAACCTCAAGCGAACGCTTGTCGGTTGCGCGGCGGCCGCGGCGCTGGTGCTCGCACCCCTGAGCGCCCCCACATACGCCGACGCGCCACCGCAACCCACCGGCATCCCAGCAGCGGTCCCCCTCAGCGTCACCCCGAAAATCGCCAACTGGCAGCGCCTCCAGTACGGCATGTTCATGCACTTTGGCGTCTACTCCGTCTACGGCGGATACTACAACGGCCATCGCCAGGGGATGGGCTACCCCGAGCAGATCAAGGCCTGGGAGAACATCCCCACCGACGACTACCTGGCCAAGGCCAAGGACCTGGCCGCCAACTTCGACGCCGCGGCCATCTGCAAGACGGTCCACGACTCGGGCATGACCTACCTGATGATCACGTCGAAGCACCACGACGGCTTCGCCATGTGGGACACGGCCACGACCGACTACAACATCGTCAAGCAGTCCAACTACGGCAAGGATCCCATGAAGGAGCTGTCTACTGAGTGCAACAAGCTCGGAGTCAAGCTCGCCTTCTACTTCTCGATCATCGACTGGACGAAGCAGACACCCGAACCCTACGGCAACGTCAACCCCATTGACGAAGAGCTGATGACGACCGTCATCAAGCCCCAGCTCACCGAGCTGCTCACCAACTACGGCCCCATCGCCGAACTCTGGTTCGACATGGGTGGCCCCACGGCCGAGCAGTCCCAGCGCATGGCCCAGTGGGTCCACGAACTCCAGCCCGAGACGATGGTCAACTCGCGCGTGTGGAACAAGGCCGGTGACTTCGAGGTCGGCGGCGACAACTCGGTGACGACGGACTTCCACATGGGTCCCTGGGAGTCGATCCGCTCGATCTTCCCCTCCTGCTGGGGATACTGCTCGTGGGCCAACCGCGACGAGAGCGCCAAGAGCTACAAGAAACGCGAGCTCGTCAACAACCTGATCGGCACGATCGCCTCGGGCGGACAATTCGCCTACAACATCGGTCCCAAGGGTGATGGCACGATCGACCCGTTCGACGCCGACGTCGTCACCGATGTCGGACAGTGGATGGCACGTCACCCGAACGCCATCACGGGAGCGCGCCCGACCTGGTACCCGGCCCCCAACTGGGGCAAGGTCATGACCACGGGCAACGACCTGTACTTCTTCCCCGAGCTGTGGAGCCCCGGCAAGACACTGACCCTGCCCGGAGTCGGCGGGCATGTCACCGGCGTGAGCGTGGACGGCACCAACCGTACCCTCGACTTCACCCAGGACGGCACCACCCTCACAGTGACGATGACGGGTGATCACCCGGAGCCGAATATGCGCGCCGTCATCAAGGTGAGCTTTGACGCAGAGCCCACCTACATTCCGCCCGAGACGGTCTCGGCGACAGATGGAGCGACCATCTCGTCCTCCAAGTTCTTCGGTCGAGCTTCCGCCCTGCGATACTCCGGAGCACAGGTCTACGACGCCTACCTGGTCAACGACGGTGGCGGACGCATCGGCGACCTGACCCTGTCGTTCAACGGCACCTTCGACGACACGACGACCTACAAGATCTCCCTGGGAACCTCCGCCGTGGAGGTCACGGGTGCCCAGATCAAGGCCGGCGAAGTCGGTGAGGGATTCACCTTGTACCCCGGAGTGGTCACGCCCCTGCGCATCGAGCTGGCCCATCCCTCCTACTACGCCAACCCGATTGGCGTGCGCGAGCCGAGCGCCACGATTCACGTCTATGGAGACGACGCCGCGACGAAGCCGCCCGTCATCGCATCCCAGCCCTCCTCGGTGTCGGTGACCGACGGCGAGATCGCCACCTTCACGGTCGTCGCCTCCGGCCGGCCTGCGGCTGCCATCCAGTGGTACCGGGTGCCCAAGGGTGCGACTGAGGGGACCATGATCGAAGGCGCCACCGACGCCTCGTACTCCCTGGAGACGACCCTGGCCGACGACGGCGCACAGTTCTACGCCGTGGCGACCAACGCCAACGGCTCGGTGACCTCCGAACGTGCCACGCTGAGCGTGACGAAGGGTAGCGAGAACCTGGCCTTGCACAAGGCAGCCTCCCAGTCCTCCACCGGCTGGGGCGGTAAGGCCGAGCGCGCCGTCGACGGCAACACAGACGGCGTGTGGGATAACGGCTCCGTGTCCCACACCGGTCAGCAGGCCAACCCGTGGTGGGAGGTCGACCTGGGCGAGAGCCACCCCCTCGGCGTCGTCAACGTGTGGAACCGATCCTCCTCGGACAACTGCCAGGGCACGCCCTGCGACCAGCGCCTCCATGACTTCTGGGTGATCGCCTCGAGTGAGCACCTCGATGCCACCTTCAACCCCGCGTCGGTGGGGGCAGTCGACGGCATCCACATGATCAAGGTTGACGGAGTCGGCGGTCGCCCGAGCGCGGTCGACTTCGAGGGCTTCGAGGCCCGCTACATCCGCGTGCTTCAGCCCACCGAATACGGTGAGTTTGCGCTCGCCGAGGTCGAGGCCTTCGCCGCCCAGACCCCCGATCCCGATCCCGGCGAGCAGGAAGCACCCGTCATCCAGCCCCTGATGGTGAGCGCCAGCCCTGCCGAGGACGCGCAGATCAGCGGTGACGGTGCCTTCCGCACGGTGACCGCCAAGGAGGGCACGCAGGTCACGATCAAGGCCGAGGTGAGCGGAAAGCCCATGCCGACGCTGCTGTGGCAGATCAAGAGGCCCGGCTCGGAGTCCTGGGCGATTCTCGATAACGAGAACGCCGCGGAGATCACGCTCACGGTTGACGGGGAGTACGACGGCGCGATCGTGCGCCTGACTGCCCTGAACGAGGCTGGGGTGAGTGAATCGGGTCTGGTGACCCTGGCACTCGCCGAGGAACCCGCTCCCGATCCCACGCCGGATCCCACGCCCGATCCCACGCCTACGCCCGATCCCACGCCGGATCCCACGCCCGCGCCCGATCCCACGCCCGCGCCCGATCCCACGCCCGCGCCCGATCATACGGTCGGCATGTGGGTCAACAACGGCGTCGGCTGGTGGTGGAAGATCACGGGCGGCGACTACGCCAAGAACGAGACCCTCACCCTGGACGGGCGAGTGTTCCGATTCGACCAGAACGGCTACATGCTCACCGGATGGGTGTACTGGGACGGCACCTGGCACTACCACAACAGCGCGGGCGTGCAGGTCACCGGTTGGTTGGACCAGGGGGGAGCCTGGTACTACCTGATGCCCGACACGGGTTCGATGGCCACCGGCTGGACGAGGGTCGCCGACAGGTGGTTCTACTTCTCCGACGGCGGCGTCATGGCCACCGGCTGGGTGAGTGCTGGCACCGCCTGGTACTACCTCGATCCCTCCGGCTCCATGCACACCGGCTGGCTCCAGTTGGGGTCGCGCTGGTACATGATGGGTGAGGATGGCGCGATGGCCACCGGTTGGCAGCACGTCGGCAACAGCTGGTACTACTTCGACGCGGGCGGCTCCATGCACACCGGCTGGCTCCAGGCGGGCGCCACCTGGTACTACCTTGACGGCAACGGGGCGATGGCCACCGGCTGGCGTCAGATAGGTGGCACCTGGTACCGCTTCGCCGCGACGGGTGAGTGGATGCGCTGATCACACCACGACGGTGAGGCGCGACGCTCACCGCCGCACAACGAGGCTGGGGTGGCCTTCCACGCGGAAGGCCACCCCAGCCTCGTCCATCAACAGGCGAATCTACTTACTCCAGGGGAGCGATCCAGCGCAGCTGTGTGCCAACCCCGCCTTCGCCGGGGCCCGCGTCGAAGGTGCCGCGGTGGCGGCGGGCGCGCTCGGCCATGTTCGCCATGCCGGAGTTGCGCGTGCGCTCGGGGTCGATGCCGCGCCCGTCGTCGGTGATCAGGATGCGCACGCGGCCGGACTTGCCCTGCCCGGACACGTCGACGTTCACGGTGGCAGCGGTCGCGTGGGCGTGGCGAGCGATATTGGACAGGCCCTCGCGAACGATGGCCACGACGTCGTCGGACAGGTCGGGGTCCACGCGCCCGTCGAACTCGTCGATGACGACCAGCTCGTTGTCCAGGTCGGAGTTAATCGCATCTCCGTCCAGCGTGATGAGCAGCGAGGGGGCAAACCCCAGGGCGGAGCGCGTCAGGGAAGACTCGCGGCGGATACGTTCGACCAGGCCGACCGCCTTGTCTCGCTCGCGCAGGTTGTGCACGATCGTGCGGATCTGACGCACGGCCTCGTCAATGGAGGCGAGCGAGTCGTCGATGAGGGATTCGATGGCCACGGGATCGACCTGGCCGCCGGCGACCTTCTGCTTGGCGGCGTCCAGGGCCATGCCGGTCGCGAAAAGCTGCTGGATCGCGAAATCGTGCAGGTCACGGCCGATGCGGTCGCGTTCGTCGAGCAGGGCGGCGACGTCTTGGGCGTGCCGGGCCGACGCCAGCTCGAGGGCCAGCGTCGCCTGGGAGGCCAGCGATTCGGCGAGGGATAGCTCGGAGGCGTCGAACTCGGGTGCACCGATCTGCCGTAGGAGAATGAGGACGCCGGAGGAAACACCCCTCGAGCGCAGGGGAGCGTAGAGCGCGGAACCGAAGGCGGCCAGCTGGGGCACGCGCATCGTCTGGGCGCGCGACATCGAGTCGACGATCATGCCGGTGCCCTCGTGGAGGACGCTCATGGCACGCCCCTCGGGCGGGAAGGTCAGGCCCAGCAGAGAGGATGCGTTCTTACCGTCCGTGATTTCGGCGGCCCACGTGTCACCCACGGACTGTAAGACGATGATCGCCGTGTCGGCATGGGAGACATCGCGCACGGTCTTGGCGATGAGTTCGAGGGCCTCTTCCTCGTCGGCGCCCTCAAGCATCGTCGTCGTCAGGGACTGGGAGGCGCTGATCCAGCGGGCGGTGCGCTTAGAGTCTGCGTACAGGTGCGCGTTTTCGACGGCGATGCCGGCGGCGGGAGCGAGGGCTGCGACCACGGCTGCGTCTTCGCTCGTGTACCCTCCGGGCTTGCCCGTCAGGTACAGCCGCCCGTAGACCTGCTCGTGAACCAGGACCGATACGCCTAGGAACGGCGGCGTGTCCGCGGGCAGGTCAAGGTCCGGCGCATCCGCGGAGGAGTTGACGAGGAGGGGGCTGGCCACCGGGATCGCCGTCGTGAGAGCCTCGGGCACCTCGGGCGCCGGACGCGAATCGTGGTGCTCGAGCTGGAGTGTGGTCGCCCCCCAGGTGTCGAGGACCGCGAGCGCCGCGTGCGGCGAGGAGGTCAGCGCGCATGCCTGGTTGACGAAGTTTTGCAGGCCAGCCGTCAGGTCCAGCGAGCTGGTCAGGTCCAGCGCGGCCTTGAGCAGCGTGAAGTCCGTGTGATCGTGACTCATTGTTCCTCCTGATCGAGGGCCCAGCGGTAGGCGGGTAGGGCGTTGAGGACGTCGGCGTGGGTGCCGCGCGCGGCCACGCGGGCGCACGCTCCGGGTTCGGGCGCCGCAAGGACGAGGACGTGGTCGGCCTGGTCGAGGGCGCTGAGACGGTGCGTGACGACCAGGGTAGCGTGCGTGGGTGAGGGGGCAAGGAGAGTGTCCATGAGCCTGTCTGCGGTGGCCGCGTCAAGGTGTTCGGAGGCCTCGTCGATGGCCATGATGGGGGCCGGGGCTGCGAGCGCGCGGGCCATGAGGAGGCGACGGCGCTCGCCGCCGGACACGGTGGTTCCTCCCGAACCGATCGTGGTGTCGATGCCCTCGGGCAGGGTGGCGATCCACTCGTCAAGGCCTGCGCGCGCGAGGAGGGCGCTGGCCTCGTCGCGTGTGAGGGAGGCGCGTGCGACGCGTAGGTTCTCGAAGATGGTGGTCGCGAAGATGTGCGCGTCCTCGGCCGTCATCGTGACGTGGGCGGCCACCTGATCGCGGTCGGCGCCCCAGGCGGGTACGCCGTTGATGAGGGCCTGCCCCGACTTGGGCGGGATGACGCCGGTGAGCGTGGCCAGCAGGGTGGTCTTGCCGATGCCGGAGGCACCGACGATGGCCAGGGAGGAACCGGGGCGCAGCGTCAGGGAGATGCCGGTGGCCAGGGTGGGGCCGCCTGGCCAGCCGATCGCCAGGTCGCGTGCCTCGATGACGGTCTCGCCAGCCGGAATATCGTGGAACCGCACCTCGCCCTGGTCGCTCAACAGCGCGCAGATACGTTCGGCGGCCTGTGCGCTGCGCACCAGCTGAGCGGCGGCGGGGGCCAGCTCGGCGGCGCCCTCGAAGGAGGAGAGGGGGACCAGGACGATAACGGCGAGGAGCACCTGTGCGAGCGCGCCGGACGTGGTCTGCGGGATCCCGATGAGCAGGGCGCCGATGACGGCCGCCCCCATGGCGCACACGTCGAGGCCGCGAGCCAGGGCCGAGAGCTTCGCCGAGCGGCCAATCGCGTCGGCCAACTCGGCCTCGGCACCGTCCAGACCTGTGCGGGCGTGGGGGAGCGTTCCGGCCAGGGAGAGTTCGGTGGCGCCCTCCAGGACGGCCAGCGTCGTCGCCGCGATGTCGGTGCGGGCGCCAGATCCCTGGGTTTCGGCGAGGCGCACCGACCGGGCGATCAGCGCGGGCGCGACGATTCCCGAGACGATGAGAGCCAGCGCCAGGACGAGGCCGGCCGGCGGGGAGATGAGGGTGACGACGCCAACCGTGCCCACGCCGACCACGAGGGCGACGAGGGAGGGCAGCAGAGTCTTGACCACGACGTTGCCGACTTCGTCGACGTCCGCCCCGGCGCGGGTCATCAGGTCGCCGCGGCGCAGAGAAGACAGGGAGGAAGCGGGCTCCTCGCACAGGCGGTCGTAGAGGTTGGCGCGCAGGGCGTCCATGCCTTCGAGAGCGACCTTGTGCGAGGCCAGCCGTGACAGGTAGCGAGCGAGCGCGCGCGAGACGCCGAACAGACGCACTGACGTGGCTGCGACGGTCAGGTACAGGACGGGCGGCTGTTGGGAAGCGCGCGCGATAAGCCAGGCGGCGGTGCCGCCCAGCGCGATGGCCGAGCCCAGGGCGGTGACGCCCAGTAGGAGCGACAGTGCGAATCCTGCGCGCGAGACCTGGAGCATGGCGATGCATCGGCGCAGGGCAGCGGATTCGGATCGGGTCAAGAAGAGCCTCATGCCAGTGCCTCCTCGTCGGCATGCGCCACGTCGATGATCGTGTCGGCGACCTCGATGATGGCGTTGCGGTGGGCGATGACGATGACCGTGCGGCCTTCCTCGCGCATCGCGTGGATGGCGCGCACGACGGTCTCCTCGCTGACGGCATCCAGGTGGGCGGTCGGCTCGTCCAGGACGACGACCTGGGACCTGGCTGCGAGCGCGCGGGTCAGGGCCAGGCGTTGGCGCTGGCCGACGGACAGTCCCGCGCCTCCCGAACCGATGGTGCTGTTCCAGCCGTCGGGGGTGGTCGCCAGGACCGCGTCGAAACCGGTGGCCCGCGCTGCCTCGTCCAGGTCGCGCTGGGGCAGGTCACCCATGTTGTCCAGGATCGTGCCGGGCACCAGGGTGGGGGACTGGGGTACCCAGGAGATGGCGGAGCGCCACGAGGTGGGATCCACGTCGGTCAGGGCCAGGCCCTCGTCGTCGCGGGACGAGGCCTGGGCGCGCAGGCGGATCTGGCCAGCGTCCGGGGTTATGTCGGACAGCAGGCAGGCGACGAGCGTGGACTTGCCGGCGCCGGAGGGTCCAGCGAAGGCGGTGACCGTTCCGGGGCGGATGATGCCCGAGGTTGGGGCGGGGCCCCAGGCGCCGCGGGCGCGCACCCCCACGCCGTCGAGGACGATATCGGTGCGGCTCATGTCGGGGCATGGCGTGCTTCCGGGGGCGTCCACGTCGTCGGCCGCTTCAATAATGTCGAAGGCGGCTTTCGAGGCAGTCACGCCGTTGGCCGAGGCGTGGAACTGCGCGCCGACCTGGCGCAGCGGCTCGAAGACCTCGGGGGCCAGCATGATGACGGCCAGGCCGTGGAACAGTGAGATGTGGCCAAACACCAGGCGCATACCGACCTCGACGGCCACGAGGGCCACCGACAGCGTGGTGAGAAACTCGAGGACGCCGCCGGAGAGGAATGCGACGCGCAGGGTTGCCATGGTCGCCTTCGTATTTGCCTCGCCGAGCTTGCGCAGGTGAGCGCGCGGGCCTTTTTCGCGTCCCAGCGCACGCAGTGTGGGCAGGCCGGACATGAGATCGAGAAGCTGGGCGGTCAGGCGCTTCATGGAGTCCAGCTTGTCCTGGGAGGCCGCCTGGGTGAATCGGCCAATGAGGATCATAAAGATCGGGATGAGGGGCACGACGAGCAGGGCGATGAGGGCCGACCAGAAGTCGAGCAGAAGAATGACGCCGAGGGCCGCCGGCGTCACGGTGCACACGAGGACCAGCTGGGGCAGGAAGGACACGAAGTAGGGGCGTAGGTCCTCCAGACCCGTCGACAGCAGCGTCGCGGTTTGTGCGCCGTTGGTGGCCCGCCAGCGCGGCCCCAGGGCGATGGATGCGTCGATGACGCGCCCGCGCAGTTCGGCGACGGCCTTGGTGGCGGCGCGCGCCGCGATCGCCTCGCGCCCGGCAACAACCGCCGCGCGGGTGGCGAACACCGCAGCGATACCGAGGATGAAGGGCAAGACGTCGCCGATAGACGCGGTCCCCGCAACGACGGGGGAGAGGGCGGCGGAAATGAGCAGCGCCTGGGCCAAGACCAACAGCGCTGTGACGGTACCCAGAAGGGCGGTCACAGCGATGGGAATTCGGGCGGACCGGGCGTAACGTAACAAACGGGGATCAAAGGGACGCACGGGTACCATTGTGCCCCAAAAGCCCACCTTATGGGTCGAAAGTCCCCGGCCTCGTCCATGTTGCACGAACGACTGCGCCCGGCCCCTGAAACAGGGACCGGGCGCATCTATCGGTGAGGAGGTCAGCCAGCGAGGAAGTTCTCGCCCATGCGGATCTTCTTCATGAGCAGACCGGTCTTGGTCGTCACGTCCTCCGTACCCACGCGGGAACGGAAGGTCCAGTACGACCAGGCGACGTAGGCCAGGACGATGGGCAGCAGGCACACCGTCACGATCGTCATAACGGTCAGCGTCCCGGTCGTCGACGAAGCCTGATCGATCGTCAGCGAGTACGCCGGGTTGATCGAGGACTTCTGAACGGCCGGAGCCATCGAGGCGAACACCCACGCGGCCGCGCCAGCAATCGCCACGGAGGAGGCCACGAAGGACCAGCCTTCACGGCGCAGCGAGGCCTGCGAGAGAACGGTGGAGGCGATGATCGCCAGGGCGGCAACCACGAGCGGGATCCACGCCAGGACGTTCGTCGTATAGGCGAACTGGCCCCAGATCAGCCACGCGGCGGCCAGGACGGTCGCGGCAATCGTCGCGGGAGCAGCGATCGCGTTGGCGCGGTCGCGGACCTCGCCGGTCGTCTTGAGCGCCAGGAACTGAGCGCCGTGGGCCAGGCACACGGCCATGATGGCCAGGCCGCCCAGGATCGTGTACGGGGTCAGCAGCGAGAAGAAACCGCCGGTGAGCTGGTGGGTCGCGCTGGCCAGCGACTGGTCGACCAGTGTCGGGTCGACGACGGTGCCGGTCGCAACGTCAACAACCTCGATCTTCATACCCTGGACGAAGTTCGCGAAGGCGACGCCCAGCAGGACCGGGACGAGCCACGCGGAGATCGTGTGCGCCCAGTCCCAGGTGAAGCGCCACTTCTCAGTGGCGACCTTCGAGCGCCACTCGAGCGCCATGACGCGGATGATCAGGCAGACCAGGATCAGGAAGAGAGCCAGGTACATGCCCGAGAACATGGTGGCGTACCACTCGGGGAAGGCCGCGAAAGTCGCGCCGCCCGCGGTGAGCAGCCAGACCTCGTTGCCGTCCCAGTGAGGGCCGATCGTGCGCACCGTCTGGGTGCGCTCACGGTCGCCCTTGGCAACCAGGGGCAGGAGCATGCCGACGCCGAAGTCGAAGCCCTCAAGGATCAGGAAGACCGTCCACAGAACGGCGACGAGAATGAACCACAGGATTGACAGAGTCATGATCGTTGTTCCTTTCTCAGTATCCGAAGGACAGGTCGGTCGGGGCCTCGGCCTTGTTGGCCTTGTCGGCCTTGGCCGAGTGGATGCCCTCGAGCGCGTAGCGCTTCATGAGGATGAACCACATGACGCCCAGGACGCCGTACAGAAGGGTGAAGAGAATCAGCGTGGCCAGCACCTGTCCCGCGGGGACATTGGGGGAGACGCCGATCTCGGTGAGCATGTTGACCGAGCCGAGGTCGGAGCCCATGGCCAGGGCTTCCTGGTTGGGGACGACAACCCACGGCTGACGACCCATCTCGGTGAAGATCCAGCCGAAGGAGGCGGCGGCGAAGGGCAGCGGCAGATTAAGCAGAGCCAGGCGGCTCAGCCACTGGTTGGACGAGGCCTTACCACCGCGGGTGGCCCACAGGCCCCACGCTGCCAGCAGGAAGGCGATCATGCCCAGGCCGATCATGAATCGGAAGGACCAGAAGGTCACCATCTGCGGGGGACGGAAGTCGAACTGGGAGGCATCGCCGTACTTGGCGGTGAAGTTCGCGTCGGAGTTGAGCAGCGCCACCATGCGCTCCTGGACGTCGGCGACGCCCTCGGAGGTGGCGGTGAAGGAGTTGTGCGACATGAAGGAGGCGACGCCGGGGACCTTGATGAACTGGGTCGGCTGGGTGCCATCGGTGCCCAGCGGGCAGGAGCCGAACTGCGCGACCGTGAAGGCGGCGCCATCGGTGTCCACACAGATGCCTTCGGCGGCAGCCATCTTCATGGGCTGAACCTTGACCATCTCCTGGCCCTGGACGTGGCCGGAGGCGGCGGTGCCGAGGCCGCCGATGAGGACGACGATCAGGCCGAAGCGGGCGATGGGGCGCCACACGTCGCGGGCCTGAGCCACGGCCTCGTCGCTGCCCTCACGGGACGCGCGAACCATCCACCAGATGGCGATGCCAGCCACGAAGGAACCGGCGACCAGCCACGCGGAGGTGATGACGTGAGCGTACTCGGACAGGTAGACGCCCGAGGTGATGAGCTTGAGGAAGCCGGCGGCTCCGTCGAGCTCGGCGCGGCCGGTCTCGGGGTTGAAGCGGGCGCCCACGGGGTGCTGCATCCACGCGTTGGCCGCGAGGATCCAGGCGGCCGAGAGCATTGTGCCGATGGACACGCACCAGATGGTCGCCAGGTGCAGGCCCTTGGAGAGGCGGCCCCAGCCGAAGATCCACAGGCCCAGGAAGGTGGACTCGAGGAAGAAGGCCAGGAGGGCCTCGACAGCCAGGGGAGCGCCGAAGATGTCGCCGACGAAGCGGGAGTACTCCGACCAGTTCATGCCGAACTGGAACTCCTGGACGATACCGGTAGCGACGCCGAGAGCGAAGTTAATAAGAAGGAGCTTGCCGAAGAAACGGGTAGCTTGCAGCCAGTATTCCTTGCCGGTGCGGTGCCATGCGGTCTGCATGATCGCGACCAGCAGGGACAGGCCGATCGTTAGCGGTACGAGGACGAAGTGGTAGACGGTTGTGATACCGAACTGCCATCGTCCGACCGTGACCGCGTCGAGCGCTGTTTGCGCGAGGGTCATGATGGGACCTTCCCGTGTAGGGATCAGGGATCGAAATGCCCCGCAATATAGGCGGTAGGACCTACGTCACGGGCTGACATTAATGTAGCTCAAATGACAGGTTGTGAGCGCTTGAAATGCCGTATGTGTGATGGTTTTGTGACATATGTGTCCGTTTATTTTTGATGGACTTTCCCCTGCGATTGTGGGCCTGTGACCTTGAACGTGTCATCCATCAGTTGATATGGGTCCGTGTTGTGCGACAATTGAGGCGAATGGATGTCGCGGGCATGCCCCCGTGACGAGAGCCGAGCGATGACCGTATCGATTTGCCGCCGGCACCTGCGCACCAGCGCTCCACTAGGTTTCCGCCCCTCGCGGGCGATGAATAACGGGCGCGTCCTGGCATGGGGCGCGCGCCCACCATTGGAGAATCGTGACAACCGAATCAACTACGCCCGTGGCCCCCGCCGCGTCGCTGCTGTTCCAGGCTCCCGTCTTCCAGGCCGCGCCCGAGGTGGCCCCGCCTGTCGCCTTCGAGGAGCCCGAGCCCAAGCGTCGCCGCAAGTCCTCCGCACCCGAGGAAGAGTCCGCTCCCGCCGAGGAAGCCGCGCCCAAGCGCCGCCGTCGCTCCAAGAAGGCCGCCGACGAGGCCTCGGCCCCCGCCGAGGAGAGCGCACCGCCCGCTGAGGCCGAGGAGAGCGCCGCCGAGCCTAAGACCCGCCGTCGCCGTCGCTCCAAGAAGTCGGACGAGGCCCAGGCCGCCTCCGAGGACAGCGCGCAGAAGGAGGAAGCCTCCCCTGACGACTCCGAGTCGGCCGACGAGGAAGATTCCTCGAGCCGTCGCCGTCGTCGCCGCCGCGCACGCTCGTCCGCGGCCTCCGAGGAGAGCGCCGACCCCGCCGATCAGGTCCAGGCCCTCAAGGGCTCGACCCGCCTGGAGGCCAAGAAGATGCGTCGGCGCGAGGGACGCCGCGAAGGACGCCGCCGCCACTCGATTTCCGAGTCTGAGTTCCTGGCGCGCCGCGAGTCCGTCGAGCGCACGATGGTCATCCGAGACCAGGACGGCCTCGATCAGATCGCGATCCTTGAAGACGGCTTGCTTGTCGAGCACTACGTCGCCCGCCGCACGCAGTCCTCGATGGTTGGCAACATTTACCTGGGCCGCGTCCAAAACGTCCTGCCCTCGATGGAAGCTGCGTTCGTCGACGTGGGCCGCGGCCGCAACGCCGTCCTGTACGCAGGCGAGGTGAACTGGGACGCCGTGGGCCTGGAAGGCAAGCCCCGCCGCATCGAGTCCGCCCTCAAGTCCGGTGATCCGGTCCTCGTTCAGGTGACGAAGGACCCGATCGGCCACAAGGGTGCGCGCCTGACCTCGCAGATCACACTGGCCGGGCGATACCTCGTCCTGATCCCCGGCGGCTCCATGATGGGCATCTCCCGCAAGCTGCCCGACAAGGAGCGCGCACGCCTGAAGAAGATCCTCAAGGCCGTCGTGCCTTCGGGCTCGGGCGTCATCGTGCGCACCGCCGCTGAAGGCGCGTCGGAGGAGCAGATCCGCGACGACGTCGCTCGCCTGACCCGTCAGTGGGAGGATATCGAGAAGAAGCGCACCAACACGAAGAGCGCCCCGACGCTGCTGCGCGGCGAGCCCGAGCTGGCCGTGCGCGTCGTTCGCGACATCTTCAACGAGGACTTCTCGAAGCTCGTCATCGAGGGTCGCGACACCTACGCGACCGTCAAGGAATACGTCGACGAGCTCAGCCCCGAGCTGTCCGACCGCGTCGAGCAGTGGGTGGGCACCCAGGACGTCTTCCACGCCCACCGCATCGACGAGCAGCTCGCCAAGGGTATGGATCGCAAGGTCTGGCTGCCCTCGGGCGGCACCCTCATCATCGACCGTACCGAGGCGATGACCGTCATCGACGTCAACACCGGCAAGTTCATCGGCGCCGGTGGCACGCTCGAGGAGACAGTCACCCGCAACAACCTCGAGGCAGCCGAAGAGATCGTGCGCCAGCTGCGCCTGCGCGACATCGGCGGCATCGTCATCATCGACTTCGTGGACATGGTCCTCGAGTCCAATCGAGACCTCGTGCTGCGTCGCCTGGTCGAGTGCCTGGGGCGCGATCGCACGCGCCACCAGGTCACTGAGATCACGTCGCTGGGCCTGGTCCAGATGACCCGCAAGCGCGTGGGTGAGGGGCTCGTCGAGGCCTTCTCCTCCTCCTGTGAGGCCTGCGAGGGCCGCGGCTTCATCGTCCACCACCACCCGGTCGAGACCTCCGGCGCCGATTCTTCCTCGAAGTCCACCAAGGCCTCGAAGAAACAGCTGAAGAAGGCCGAGGCCCGCCGCATCGAAGAGAACGCCGATCACGAGCGCGCGAAGGAAGCCCTGAGCGCGATCGCCGCCGCCTCGACCCGCAAGGAGGACGAGGCCTCGGCGCCGACGGAGAAGGCACCCGCCAAGAAGCGCCGCGCCCGCGCGGCGAGCGCCGAGCCCGAGCAGGGCGCTGCGGCCGCGGAACCCACGCCCGAGGCTCCCGCCCAGGATGAGCCGCAGGCGCAGTCCGCCACCGAGGCTCCCGCGCCTGATGAGACGGTGTCAGCGGGTACTGACGAGAGCGCGACCAAGCGCCCCCGTCGCCGTCGCCGCGTCGCGGAGAGCGCCCCGATGCCCGAGCTGCCGATCCATATCGACCTGCCCGAGCCCGTCGACACCTCCGACAAGCCCGTGGCGCCCCTCAAGGACGCGTCTGAGATTCAGCTGCCCGAGCAGCACGACAAGGCCCCGACCACTCGCCGACGCGCTTCCCGCAAGGCTGCCACGGCCTCGTCGGCAGAGCCTACCCCCGCGCCCGCTCTGGAAGCCGCGCCCGCGCGCGTGCTGCTCGCGGCGGCGGAGGCGCCCGCTCCCCAGGCTCAGGCTGTCGAGGCTCCGACTGCGGAGGCTCCCGAGGCTTCCGAGGTGCAGGCCGCCGCAGAGAGCGCCCCTCGTAAGACCCGCAAGCGTCGCGCTGCGGCATCGACCGGCATCGTCGAACCCGAGGTGACTCCCGCACCGATCGTTGTTGACCTGCCCGCGCGCGCCGACGTGAGCGAACCTGCCGCACCCACGCGCTCGACCGACGAGATCCAGTTGCCCGAGGCATCCGAGCAGCCGCGCGCCAAGCGCCGACGTCGCGTCGTGTCCACGGGAATCGTCGACGCTGGCTAACAATCGAGAGTGAAGGGAGGGTCCATCGGGTCCTCCCTTCACATCGGGGTGTGGAATCGCACAGCTATTCCGCGGGGTCGTTGGCCATGCCGGGTTGCACTCGGGCGTGGCAATCGGCTAAATTTGATCGTCGGCGCAACAAGCGCCAACGGAATCATGAATACAGACAAGTCCTCGGCAGTTTCGAGGCGAGATTCCGGTTACGAATACGAGAAGAGATGAGCTCCAACGTGGTCTACGCGATCGTCAAG